>Ga0153955_100450_pt1 | contig 20220 bp, 24 predicted proteins | sample TSFL039MetaG_FD_104744 | JGI IMG/M metagenome (GOLD analysis project Ga0153955, IMG submission 104744) | Attine ant fungus gardens microbial communities from Florida, USA - TSFL039 MetaG | ecosystem: Host-associated > Fungi > Mycelium > Unclassified | place: USA: Florida, Wekiwa Springs...
GCACAAGTTTGTTGTCGAGTGGGCGGATGGAACTGAGGTTGGTAATTGCAACGGTTCTGACACCATGTGTTCTAATCTTGTATTGTAGCAAACGCTGACTTCTACACTCGAAGCTTATGGATCGAGGACACCTGGTGGTGACTCTGCAATGGCTCTCACTGTTGGAGTTCCTTGCGGCATCGCTACTCAATTAATCTTGGATGGTGTCCTCAAGGAACCCGGCGTGCATGCTCCATATACACCTGAGGTATGTGATCCACTCCGTAAAGAGTTGGAGGCCGAGGGATTGGGACTCATAGAGAGGGCCTTGTGAATGCGAGTTTATGTATGTTTGCGTGTATGAGGATAGCTATCTTCAGGACCTGATTTGTTATGACCACAAAGTTACTGCGTGACTCAGTGCTATTCATACCGTTGTTTCCAACCATCATGAGCACGGAACAACCCTTGCGTGATGTGAAACGAGCTCCTATCGATGGCTATCCAACTTCAACCGCAATGATACAGCAAGAAACGGAGACTATCCTTTTGGAACATGGGATTAATGGTGGTGCGTATCGTGAATATTATCACCGGGCCGAAAATCAACCCACATTCAGAATTGACATTGCAGAAAAACACGCATCTGCGATTCCTGGCTCGAAATATGTTACAAGGTTTTCCTGCACGATATATGTCCCAAGATGCGAGTCAGCCCTGGCTTTTGTTCTGGACTTTGCAGTCGTTCAGCGTCCTTCAAACTGGACTTGATCCTGGAAATCGACAAAGGTGGAAGTGCATTTTTCTTTTCCAAACTTTGGACTTGACGATGAAACGCAGAGCTGTCAATCAGATGCTAGCTTGTCAGCATCCCAACGGTGGGTTTTCAGGTGGTCCCGGGCAATCGCCCCATCTTCTACCGACATATGCTGCCGTATGCACGATGGCTATCGCTGGAAGACCGGGGCCTGGTGGAGGTTGGGATCAGATCAACCGGTGGGCACCACAAGAATATCATATGGACTCCACTGTATTAACCTTGTTACGTTGATAGACCGAAACTCTACGAATTTTTCATGTCCCTTAAGCAGCCTGATGGATCATTTCTTGTGGCAGAGCATATGGAAGTTGACATTCGGTATTTTGGCTCGTTGCATGACCTGTGTGTATTGATTGATTTCTTAATAGGGGAATCTATTGTCTTCTTGTGACTGCTGCCCTACTCAACATTATAACACCCGAATTAATTCAAGGTACCTCGACTTTTCTTGCCTCCTGCCAAACTTATGAAGGCGGGTTTTCGTCGGCCTCGTACCCATTCTACTCCGTGGAAACTGGAAAAGTTTTAAGGGCACCTAAACCTCATCTTGGCGAAGCACATGGCGGATACACCTTCTGTGCTTTGGCTAGTTGGATTCTATTGCAGAGTTGCCTTGACCTTGGACCGTCTTCCACTAGCTCTGGATCGGAATCAAATTCTTTATCGGAACCAAAGGTCAATGATAGGCGTCCTGACATTGACTTAAGGAGACTTACTCGGTGGTTGGTAAACTTGCAAGGTTCTGAAGCGGAATTGGGTGGGTTCAAAGGAAGGACGAATAAGCTGGTTGATGGGTGTTACTCGTGGTGGTGCGGTGGAGCGTTCGCTATATTGGAGGCTCTGAGACTGACTGAGAAGAACATTGAAGCTACTGTAATCATTGACTCCTTGAACGCTCCAGCTGCATTAGGAGAGGAGCAACATGATGAATGGGTTGATATTGACGAATCATCGTTCAATAGGAAGGCTCTGCAGGAATATATTCTTTTGGCCGGTCAGCACCCAGCGGGCGGTTTGAGAGATAAGCCCCCAAAGTGAGTAATCCATATGCTACGGCAACATTGAATCATGTCGATGGTTAAAAGATCCGCAGACTCTTATCATACTCTATATTGTCTGTCTGGACTTTCGGCAGCCCAACATCATGTCTACCCTTCTCAGCCTAGAAAGATGGATGCATTGAAATTGTGGAAGGATGATGGTGAGACGTAAAAGTGTTTATCTGTTTGATCATGGCCTGATAGTAAGTCTTTTTAGGTTCTCCACACAGTGCACTTCGCAAAGCAGTGTTTACGGACTTGATCTGTTGGACTGAGGAAGAGGGAACTGCAAAAGTGATCGGTTCATCGGCCATAAATCTACTTGTAGGTATTGATTGTGTTTATCTTCTCTTGTTGTCTAATGTTTTTCCCTCTTCCATTCAGAACGCCACCCACCCTTTGACAAATCTCACTCTCACGCATACCGAGGGAATCATGAAACATTTCTATGGGCAAGAGACACCACCTCGACCGTTTTTCAGGAAGACGAGAGAGAAGGAGTCGAAGTAGTGCCAACACATTATGATCTAGTTCCTGATTCTGGTGTTTACTATTTTGACCAAGCCAGGGAGGGTAGTTAACAGCTTTTCATGCTCAGGAAACGTGAACTTGGTGTTGCATGACTTTGGTCCGCTAACGTAGACTGTCACCAAAGTACAGTTCATCGACTATGAGATAGAGGCCAGACTGACAACATCTACTACTTGGATAGGTTTCAAAAATACTTGGTTGGTGTATCATTAGGCAAATAGGCTCCAACAACATAAAATGCGATGCAATCTGCTGCAGTCACTTGGCGTCCTTCAGATGATTCTCATAACTGATGGCGACACGTCAACATTAGTGTTGTCAGTGCATAATACGCTTATGAATGTCATATCAAGGCCGAGAGTCTCAGAGAGCGAGGAAGCAGTTGTGATGAATGTAATTCAAGGTTCGGAGTCAGGCCATAACAAAATGATCAGGGTGTTGTGTAACAGACCCCAGATATGATCAAGAGGCGACAACAGTCCATTGTCTTTGGTACCGTGTTAGTTACTCATTTATAGACAGGAACTAGTAATTGGTTGAACACAGATGAAAAGTCCCACCCCACTATATATCATCAGTGCTTAATTGTATTTTCCTCTCGTGCCTGCAAACGCCAATCTAATCCAAGTGTCATCTATAACGTATAACTGGTATATTGGTGGGTTAATTACACCTGAAAAATGTGTTAAACGTTGGCCTATTACCCAGAGTCTAAGGAAGTGTCTATTAAGCATATATCGCATCAGGTACTCCTCGAGCCACCATGTGGTCCAGGAGACCTGCACAGAGACGAAAGCTCTCGATCTCATTGCCCCGACACTTGGGGGTGCTTCCAAACAACCCCATTTTCAGAAATCTCCAGATAGTCATGTGTCGATCGCTTGATCAACCAACGGACTAGAACTAGGACTTCGCCTACCATCACCGATGGCTGCGCATTCACGTGACCTGGTTAGGGGAGGCCAGTTGGCGATGAAACGCGCTCCATCCACTTAAAACATTGAATTTTTTGTCGCAGGTGTCGTCAACGACAATCTCGACGGTTTTGTGAATTCTTCTTTGTGCACGCAGGTACTGTAACACGTTTTTTCTCCAATATTCATGCGCAAGCAGCAATATATGTGACTTCGCATGTATTTTCCCGTTGCGAAAATCACTGAAATACATTCCTATAGGCCAATATGGACAAAAATGAGCCTGATAAACAGAAGGAGGCTGGCCTAAGTAATGACACAGAGCAAGAGGTGTGTGGTTCTGTCTAAGTCTGTCTCAGTTTCCTAAGTACCTAAGACTCTATTAGGAATCCGTTCAACGCTTTGCTAGATTAAAATTTATTCTTGAAAAGTCAGCCGTATATACTGGTATACTTGCTGAGCGAATGGAAAAAGACAAGATGAAATTTCTGGCAGCTCAGGAAGCAAAAGAAGCTGGTGATCAAACAGGCAAAAGGCGAGGTCGCCGCGTGAACGACTGTGCTTCTCGAGTCAAACGATTGAAAGCCGAGAATGGAGCACCTGTTTCTATGGATCCTGAAGAGCATCCACTGTTTGAACAGCCAGCGCTTGTGACCGGAGCTAAATTGAAGCAATATCAACTTGAAGGCGTGCAATGGATGGTTTCCCTAGACCAGAATGGCATTAGTGGAATTCTCGGTGAGTTTTGCCCACTTGGTAGCCCTCCACATCGTTTATCTCCTTTCATTATCAAGCCGACGAGATGGGCCTTGGAAAAACACTACAGACTATTGCTTTCAGCGCTTACCTTCGCGAGTGCCATAATACCCGACCATTCCTCATCGTGTGCCCTCTAAGTGTGTTACACAACTGGTACGATGAATATAAGAAATTTGCTCCTTCTGTATGTACTTCTCTTAATGCGGTTACCCTGTAAAACTAATTTTACGACAGATACCTGTTTGCATATATCATGGAACACCTAGTGATCGTGCTGAATTACGCCGCACAGTCATGGCACCTTCACACCTCAAATTTGTTTCGCAGTCAAAGTCCAATTTCAAAGGAAATGTCAAACCCAAAGCTGGTCGAGGTTCCAAGAGACGAACGGGCAAACCTATTTATCCTATAGTCATTGAAGACTCTGATGAAGAACCAGCTAAGGAGGATGATCCATATGCATCGTTCCCAATTATCGTTACCACCTACGAGATAATCATTAAGGATCGTTTGCACCTTGCAAAGTACGATTGGGGTTACATTGTTGTAGATGAGGGGCATCGGCTGAAGAACCTGAACTGTAAACTTATGCAAGAGATTAAGAAATACCCGAGTGCAGGACGAATGATCTTGACCGGAACGCCATTACATGTAAGTATATGAATGTTCATCATTCACTATTACACCAATGTTTATGTTGTCAGAATAATTTGGCCGAGCTATGGGCATTGATGAACTTTATTCTTCCTGACATATTCGACGACTTAGATGCTTTTCAAGAATGGTTCAATCTTCCGACACTGCAGTCGACACTTCCTTCCAATCAAACTACACAGATTATTTCTTCACTCCACGCAATCCTTAAACCTTTCCTTTTGCGACGATTGAAAGCTGATGTCCTCGTAAATGACGAAAATGGTCAGGGAGGCCTCCCTCCCAAGAAGGAATACGTACTCTATGCACCCCTCAGCGTTCGTCAAAAGGAAGCATATCAAGCGGTTTTGAGCGGAAACATTAGAGGATGGCTGCTTGCTGGGGGTACATCTAAGGGTGGTGCGAAGCAGGCGGCAGAGGCCGCAAAAGAGGATGACCTGTCCGAAAATAAGTCTATATCCCCCAGATGTCTCCGCAAACGTCAAGGAACGATAAACTACCTTGTTGACGTAGACGATGACGAGTATTTTGAGATGTTGTATAATGGGATGTTTGACGAGCGAGGCTTGATAAGACAAATGTCTGAGCAGGCGAAAGAAGAAGAACAAAAGCAGGCTGCGCTGGACTACTGGTCCAGACTGAAAAGTAGCATTTCACTCGTCCATCTAAACGTCGATCGTTTTCGCTGATATCTCCTATAGTCAAAGCTACCAGCAACCTGAAACTTCAGAACGCGGTCATGCAATTGCGAAAAGTCTGCTCCCATCCATTTCTATTTGATTGGCCTATCGATCCGAAAACACAGGAACCGGTTCTCGGTGCAGAGTTGGTTAACGCCAGTGGAAAGATGATGGTTCTTGATCGATTGCTTCGTGAGCTCCTCAGACGCGGACATCGGGTTCTGGTATTCAGCCAGTTCGTGACGATGCTCAATATTATCGAGGTAGCTAGTTTACTGCCTACTGGTATTTGGATCTGATTAGAATGCACAGGACTGGGCTACCGATTTCATGGGCTGGGAAATTTGTCGTATCGACGGCCAGAGTTCTCCAGAAGAACGGCGGGAGCAGATGAATCTATTCCAATCAGCAACGGAGAGCTCGCCTAAGATTTTCTTACTAAGCACAAGAGCTGGTGGGTTGGGCATCAACTTGACTGCTGCGGACACCGTCATTTTCTATGATCAGGACTGGGTACATTGTTTGCTGATTCACTCTTTGAAATGATAGGGAACTAACGTACGACTTCGGTTGTTAGAATCCACAAATGGACGCGCAAGCACAAGACAGGGCACATCGTATAGGTCAGACCAAACCCGTCCTTGTGTACAGAATTGTCAGTGCCCATACTGTCGAGGACAAGATCATGCAACGCGCAACAGAAAAGAAGAAGCTTGAAATGTTGGTTATTGCCAAGGGCAAATTCAAAAAGCCTGCGGCACGGACTACTACTGTTATGGCGACGGCAATGGTAGAAATGGCAGCCGATTTGTTGCGCCTTGAAGTTGAGAAAATTGACGTCGTACCTGATGATGATGAAGACGATGTTGACGATGTGATGATGGAACGAAATGGAGAGACGAGAAAGTCTAAAACAAGACAGCGTCAGGTATTGAGCGATGAGCATTTGGAAATGCTGTTGGACAGGAGACCGGAAGTGTTCAAGGAACGTGGACTCGGATGGAACTCATCCAAGGAAAAGGGTGGTTGTAATGGTGGAGACGAGAGGGAGTGTAGGCAAACGGCATTTGCGGTATACGAGATGCCTAGAGAGCAAGGCAATGATGCGCTTACTGCATTGACGGGAGAGGATGTGACTGTCGATTGAGCGTTGTGTTTTGGAACTAATAAAAGTCGACAGCAGAGGTCGGGACGAACGCAAGTTCCATGTGCGGTCACAAGACGCGGGAAATATGTCATCTAATCTTATCTTGCTAACGTATTTTAGGGTGTCTGACATACATGTTCTAGATATTTTAAACTCGATTTTGAATAGATCACAGTTATTCTTTGCTCCTCCCATTACCAGAGATTCACTGAGATGCATTCACCTGGTTATTCAGCATTGGCTGTTCTAAAAGTAACAATAAATCATATTCAAGTAAATAGTAATAAATACTGTCCCGTTCCGGTCCATTTGAGTAATTACCGTAATTAAATCATGCTATTCGAATCAATAACAACTACGAAAAAGGTACCACAGCAGCTTCGAGTTCTTCCTTGGTTAACAGACCTTGTTGATTTTGTTCCAAGAAGAGAGTCGCTATTCGGGTCGTCCCGACTTGCTTTCCTTTTTCTCCCCAGTATCTCTCCGACCTGTAGCACCAGGTATCTGTCCCTCGAACGAGATAACCGATGCCATTAATGTATTGCTGGACTTTATCATCGATCTCAGGTCCCCATGATGGCAATCTGTTTATCCCGGTCAGGAAAGTGGCTACTGTGTCTCTGCCGAATGCTTCGAGCCATTTCATTGCAGTGGGAATGTCGACCTTGTGCTCGTGAATGATCGACGTGACGATGTTGTGGAATGCGATTCCTCGAGAAAATTCAACAGGGTAAGAATGCATGTCCTGGAATTACTTATCTGTTAGTTTGTGTTACGTTCTTCGGTATTATAATGTTTATACTCACGTTGATGATACACAGGAGATTCATCGCCGCGAGTGTGACTGTTTGCATGATGGGATGTGAGAGGACTTGCTCTGGAAGTCCCAATCCGAAGCTTAAAAACGATATCGTTGCTTGTGCACCAAAGGTCTCTCGGCGAAGTTGTAGATAGTCATTGACAGCGCGGACGTGCTTGGTCTCCCGATCTTCAGCTTCTTGTATCATGGACCTCATGTATATGTCAAAGCCTTTGGTAAAATGGCTGACACAGGTATCTCCTGGCATTGTCAATGCAAGGGCTCTCTGCCAGAATCTGTAAAAAAAAAACAGAAAGTTCAGTTAGGGCGACGACATGCTTTGTACGGGTGCTTTTTTTTTTACCCTTGCATTAAGAGACCTAGTTTGTTGCCTTGTTTAAGCGCTTTGTATGGATTGTTGAGGACGTCCATTACGATATCGCAGACCTGGGTCGCAGCCTCAGGATCGGCGACGTCGTTGTACTCGTCAATGACAAAATAAATGTTCGCGAGATCACAACCCGAACGGCAGAAAGCTGTTCAAAATGTTAGTATATCTGGATGCAAGAAACCAGCAAAGTCGGGTACCTCTTGACTTGAGAGGGAAGGCAAGACAGCCTAGGAGACCTAAAGGATGACACACAGTTAAGCATCCGAATGTAAGTAGACCCATGGTTGCTGATTGCGTACCGAAGAGAGATTTGTCAAAAGACCGTTGAGCTTTTGGGCTGAAGAGATGATTGTCGTTGACCCAGTTGGTGGACTCGAGGTCGACGGTGCCATAGTCAGGGTGCAAGAGTGGTTCATAAGGCCAATTGACCAAGATGTCTGGTAACGAATAAGAGATAGTTGTACAAGTGCTTGAGTTCTGGGCCATTGTTTTGAAAGAAAAGAGAGCTGAGGGTTATCGAGGGCCTCGATACTGAGTACTTATACCTGCGAGTAACGGACACGACATCCCGCGACGATGGCTAAAACAAATCATGCACATAGGCATAGTTGAGAGGTTTGGCTATACTCCTATGCATCTATAGTTGAAAGAAAGCTCATATGTCAGCCTGTAGTTGTAAGAAAACCATCTGTCTGTCACCAATATTGCTGTGATGCTCCTCGGACTTGCGATGTTCCTCGAACTCCTCACTGAGGGTTCACTGTGTATCTGGGAACGTAAATGTGTATTCTAGGCTACCACATCACATCTCTCGATGATTCATTCCGTTTCTCCATTTCCTGAGGCAGATGGTCCTAATAGAACCAGCCTACTTGACTGATAATCAGTAAGAGAATGCTCTTGTGAGATATTTGTGTCTGTGATTAATTAACTATGAGCGCGGATCTGATTGAAAGACTTTGTTCCGGCTCGGGGATTCAATAGAGTTTCCCCGTTTGTTGATTTGCTCCCTTTTTTTTCCATAGAGGGAATGCTGGTATATCTCTTCTGATTTATTTGTCATATGACTTGCCATTTACCCAGTAGACAAAACAAAACAACAAACTATGCATACATACCTCAATGAAGACGAATGTGGGTCAGATGCCAGGAGGAGGAATGGTTCAGCGCATCATCGCTTTCCGAGTTTAACTCCCCATCCAACGTTCAATGACAGTCCGCTGACGTTGTAGTTATGCAACAGCACAGCTACCAGCACTATATTTTTGCAGTATGATGTATTACGTCATATGTTTGGTGCGGTGAACTCTCAAGTCCACCTCGGTCTGAAGGGTGCAATACTAGCGGCTATGAAGATGTTTTTCAAGTCTCACTGCAACACAGTGTTTTCCAGTTATGAGGTTGGTGGTGACAAAGCATCAGTATATATTTGATCTTATTTACATGACCGAATTGTGTTGCTCTTCCGATCGCACAGTCATTGCAAAATGGTTAGTAGAGACATCTGGAGGAGTCTGTAGATCTCATATGAAACTACAGAGCGAACCCACTTGTAGGCCTCCTGATGTCAACAATCTACCGCCCGAAACACTTGCGTTTGCGGAGCGCATGTTCGAAGCAGCTCGTTCTGGGCAAGAGGACTTACTTCTGCAAGCAGTAGATGCAGGATTGCCGGTCAATTTAACAAACCATCGAGGTAAGGTTGTACACGAAAAGAAAAATGGGTGATTTTTAGTTTGAATTGTAGGAAACACACTCCTGATGCTTGCTGCTTACGCCGGACATTTGAACCTTACGAAAGAACTTTTACAGAGAGGTGCAGACGTGGACCGGCTGAATGACTCTGGACAATCGATCATTTCTGGTGCGGTATTCAAAGGCTATGGGGAGATTGTGCAAGCGCTTATGGCCAAGGGTGCTGATCCCCGAACCGGGGCCCCGACCGCAATACATACAGCAATGATGTTTGGGAAAGATGAGATGCTTGAGATTTTAGGTGCAACTGAGGAAGATAGAAAAGCGGATGTTCCCAAGCCAATTACTAGTCAGTAATGAAGAGAGGCGTGTGAACTGATCAAGTCCCACGATTTTGGTTGCCAAGACTTGTTGCTTGTTCCCTTCCTTCCTTTGTCCCTTCCGCTCTTTTATTTTGTTTTTCCATGGGTTTTGCCAAAATCCATGTTGTCCACCAAGGGCATGGGCAGAAATCCCGGCGCGCCACTGTGCCAAATGCTTGTGCGTATCACAACTGTCGTTGCCCGGAATGACCAGCCAACCGTTATTATCTCATAAGCGTGCAAAACTGGTGGATTCTATCAAGCGCCGTCGAACCAGGAGACGGTGGACTCGCTCGAGCCACTGGAGGTGAGATGGGACAACAGCTGCTTGGACGCTGCAAAGGCGGACATATATCTGTATGCTCCCTCTGCGTCAAGGTCGCGCCTGGCCGTGTGGGAGAATGTGGATTTCACAACTGGCTCTGTGTCGGTGGATTTGATGCCGCGGTGGTGGAACGCGACGGCGTCAATCCACCTCCAGCTCGGCATCGTCCCTGCTGGCCAGGCTCCTTTCCAGTCCTCTCAGTTGCCTGCTGGTCCCGTCTTTACCGCCACATACTCTCCCCCTTCTTCTGGAAAAGTCCCTGCCGCTGCTGATGTCTCTATCACTACCAGCCCTGTCATCGACATGGATCAGAAAGCCCAACAACAGCAAAGCCATGGCATGACACCTGGAAAAACTGCCGCCGCCGTCCTCATTCCCTTGCTGGTCGTCATTGCCATCACCGTTGCATACGTCCGCTGGCAACGCAAAAAGGCAGGAACAACGAGTGAACTCTTTACCACCAAAGTTGACCAGCGCATGTCCACCATCTCCACCGACTGGAAGTCTGTCACTGCTGCTGGAGCTAATGCTGCCATCCGCAATTCCATCGCTACTGGCAACCGCTCATCCTCTTTCTCCTTCGGTGCTATCCGTCCTGCTTCTATTATAGATCCAGGTGACAACCAAGCCGGTATTGGAGCAGCTGGACAGATGTCACAAATGCGTACTGGTGTAGGTTTGCGCAATCCCAATTCCATTCCTAGCGAGCGCGTTTCACGTCCAGAGTCCGAGAGCCGCCAATCCCGTGTCTCCTTCGCCAACGATCTCCGGCCTTCAATGGATTCAGGAACTCGGAAGACTAGGGCGTATCATGAGGGTCATGTCCCCCCTGTTCCTACTCTACCCCCCAGTGTTACTCTTGCTGGTGCTTCGCCTGATGACAGTCCCACCTTTGTCGATGACAGTGTCCAACTCAGTCCCAGACAAACTTCCGGGCCGCTTACTTTGACTCCTGAGGATATCCGTGCACGCATCCAGGCTGGTTCTCGCGCTCGAAGGATCTCAAATGTCTCAGCGCCCATCAAGGGCGAACATTGTGATGATGTTCTTCCTGCACTTTCTAGTACGTGATCTTACCTCCCCTGGATCTACTTGGCTTTTTAACGCTTGGGTTGGCACAGTTATGCGCACGGACCAAACGGATGCATTCCTTCTCCCTTCCTCACCAGCCCAATCTTACTCTCCTCTTCACCCTGTCCCTACGACTCCTACATCACCTCCACTGGTCATGTCGCCTATCATGGGATCTATGCCCATGCCTGCAAATGCCATGACGCCTGACGAGATGCTTCGCGCTTATGCTGAGAGGAAAAAGTCGGTTTCTGGACATGGCTATCATATGACTCAGATTACTGGTCTACCCATGATGACTACTGAAATACCTGGATCACCCATGTCTTCGTCACAACAACAACATGGGGTAGGTATGATGTCGCAGAATACTCGAGGCAGTGTCAGATCGTTGACTGGTCAAGGATTTGGGAACAAGGCTAACAGTGTAGCTGGGGATTCTGGTTCTATTGGAGGGGCTGGGTCTCCCTATGGAAGGATGGTTTGAGCGCTGAATCTGCGGCTTAACCCTCTTTTCTTTCCTCCTGCCTGCCATGTACATATGTCAACCTACCTTCCCCTCTCAACTCATATCGAGACCCGTTTCAAGCCTTTTTGAGATTGTTATCTGCTCAGTGACCATGACATTGGTTCATTTGAGGCTCCTTGTTCTGATTATGATACCCCCAACCCCTTTTACATGATTTCGTGTGCAGACCATTACTTTTATGGGTGTGGTTATGCCTTTTGGAATGAATTCTTGTGATATCATCTGTCGTCATCATCTGTTCCTCCCTTGCATGCTTTTTTTTTTTGGTCGCGTTTAGGGAGCTTTTATTGACTTTTGTTGGTCCCCTTTTTTACTCTTGGCCTTTGGAATAGGTCCAGTAATTTATTATCTGCATGGATGGATCAGATCAGATAGTTGTGTGCTTTTTTTTGTTTTGTTTGTTGGTTCTTTGGGAGTGTTTGAGTCAGTGTTTTCTGGGATATAACCCTTCTCTTCTGTCTCTCTCTCTCCTGCATTTTTTGATTTTTGGTGGTGATGATGATGATGTTTTTTTTGTTTGTTGTTATAAACTCTTTCTTGTAAAGTCTAGAATTATAAATGTTGGACGAGGAGGAGAGCTATATACCAGGTGTATATCCGTGCATATATATAAATATATATATATATTATTGGTTTGATGGGGTTTTCGTGATAGTAGGGATGAGAGAGAGGGGGCAAAGGAAAATCTTGGATTTGGGCTCTGAATGAAAATTTGATTTTTTTCAAGGTGCGTATGATCAATTCTGGGTGATGAAAGGAATTTTTTTTGCAGAGAAAAGAAAAGGATGTTATCGAAATACACGGACTGCGAACAAGCACCGTAACACCGTGTAATAAATTGTTAAAAAAAATAGGACAACGCCGACGCGATTTGAGTACTCAAAGATCTCGAACTGAATGTCACACGGTCTACAACTAGCCATGGCCTCTCTCTAAGCCATCCAGAAATCCAATCCAAAGATGCTTTAAGGATCATAGTTTATCGTATCGTGGGTTTCAGATCAGATCAGCTGCGATTAAATATTAATCATGAATTTTTGGATAAATAATAAATCAAATTTCGACAGAAAATCGACCACGGAACTGCATCTTTAGGACTAAATATATTCAACAACGTCAATCGAACTCTGGCAGTGGAACAATATCAAAGTCAAGACCACCATTGATAAGGCCTTTAAGAGCATCCATTTGATGTTGCTCAAGACAGAGGGAGCCCTCCCAAATAAAATTTTTTAACAGAGCGCAAATGTTATTGTGTCCCAAGGCCTGTATGACACCACTTTCACCATCATCTTCCAGGGGCAATCTTCTTGATCGTAGGCAGTCGTACAGGGTTTCGAATACGATTGGTTCGCCGAGGTCTGCCTTTCGCGTTTTGATGTGGCAAGTTTGTAATTGAGGAAGAAAACAGTTGGCACACCGTCGATCAATGGTCAATGCTTTGAGCCAAGAAACGACTTCGGAGTAGTAAGGGGGTAAAATGAACAGTCGTTGCAATGAGTTCAAATCTGTTCGGGAAAAGACCTCATTAAAACATGAGTATGACAGAGAAGGGATGTCCCAGTCAAGAGCAGTTATGTGGCTCAGTGATGGTATGAATTCGTTTATCAATACTCTGTCGATAGATTCTGTCGACCCGGGCCGACGAAGACTGCTATGAGGCACCCTCCAGGAGAGCTTCTCAAGGTTAGGAAATCGGATCGAGGAGAACAAAAATCGATTCCAATCCTCATCCTCGGCTTTCCAATGAAATAGTCGGAGATTTGTACAAATTTTTGGTGTGCGAGACGGGCTGAATATGGCCTCGGGCGGAAAGATGGTGCGAGTATTGGCTCTCTCAACGGAACAATGGAATTCGATAAGATTAGGGCAGTGGAAGAGCAGATAGAGACATTGGTCAATTTGGTTATTATATAAACGGAGGATGGTAAGTTGATGCATGGGTGCACACCACGCGAGATTATCCCGTTTTCGTCTGCAGTAGTGGAACGAATCAACTCCAGAGATCTGAAGCATCAAACCAGGATACATCTCCCAACTTGGTGTACGCACCCACAGCTCTGTGAGGTTTGGCCATTCTGTAGGCTGGGAGAAGTAAGGTGCCAATTGATTCCATCTATTGTCCATGGAGTCAACACAAGATAGTTGAATTCTGAGGGCTCGAATCCGCGCACGGTGACGTTGAAAAATGAGTAGCATGCTTTCGTGAGGTATATCGTCCAAGTTCACTTCAATAGAGACGCACCCACTTCCTGCATTGGAAAATACGAGCGCAACGATCAAGGGAGGAATTGGGTCGTCCTGTTCCAGGAGGCATGTAGTCCAAAGGGATGGAGCAGACCAGATTATGCTCCTCCAATGAGAACAAATAGAGCCGAGTCGGAGAAGCATATGTATCTTGATCGAGTACAATTGAGGTTCTCGGGGATTCAGTCTGCATGCTGAGAGCCGGAATATCTCGGTGAGAACTTCTGGAGGAAGGTTTCGCGTAGCTGACAAATGCTCATTGAGCTTGCCACGGAGGCGAGCACGTTTTTGGTGTAAAAGGTCGATCTCCTCATCGATTTTTTCAGAGGCTTCTATAATAAGGTCAGTTTCGTTTTGACTCATGTTGGTTGAGGTCCGAGTGACGAACTGTGGGAACAAAAGAGTCATGTGTGGATGTTTGATGATTTGCAGTCAATAATAAAGATGTTTCTTGTGTAAAAAATCAAGAAGTACTAATTTGCTGCTGTGATTTTAGAATCCAATGTGATAAAGAAGATGGCAACGACTGAGAAGGCCCTGCCAGGTGTACATCAGAACATCAAAAGAGACGTCACAAAATGGGCAGTTAGATACGCTTTTTTGCCTTTTGAATTACATAATCCAAGGTGTGTATGTCAGGGGTCTTCCACCTTGATGAAACGGTGAATCTGTGGTACGTACAACAAGAGCCAAGGAGAAGTTTGAGGGAGAGTTTGACGGCGCTGAGAAATGTAAAATGGCCCGTGATAAGTAAGAGAATAGAAATAAATTCGGCATACTTAGTGTCAGCCAAACCGACTCTCAATATAAAGTAAAAGATACCAACGGCTGCCACTACTGGTAGGAAATAAATATAAGGTCTCCCATCATTAAATTGTGTCTGGATAAGATGAGAATGCCTTTGATTCAAAGATGCAATATAGTTTTCACTTGTATCAATATTTATGGGCTTGTGAGCAAGAATGAAATATTTATTAAACGTATCTCCTTTGAAAGCAGAATCTTCCATCCGTTAAATACGGAGAGCTATGTCACAATTTTAGAATTGCGACAGAAGACATGGCAGGATGTTCACTCAGAAGATGACTACCGGACGCTTGCATCACCTGTCCTTCTTTCTTTTTGATCAAGGATTATACTCATCATGTAGGCTCTCGTCCATGTACAACCAGCTTGGGAAATTTAGAGGAGCATACATTCATTTCAAGCTCGGTGTCAAATAGGAAGTCTTCATTGAAATGTGTAGTGGTTCATGATCATTTGGTACCTGTTCATGCGCTGCCCATTGGCAGTATTTCCTCTTTGAAGGGGTTGCAGCATTACTCTCCGTCATTCTTCAGTAGTATCACAAGTTGAGGCTACGATGTCGTAAACCCAAGGGCCTCCAAGCGGCCCGTTTCGGCGGACCGAGAAACGGCCCACATTAGCCGCTTACCAGCTCAGATTCATAGCTTCTTGAGTATTTGGTGAACTCTCCTCGGTAGTTTTATCAATGAATGTATTTTGCTAGTTCAGCCGCTTCCGACGATCAGTGAAATGATTGTACTATGATTGTAATCACTTACCAGGTCTCAAACTCGTTGGCTTCCACAGGATCCCATGTAGCTATAGGCAAGAAAATGAATGAAAATGAATTTAACTTGGTTGTCAAACGCCCAGGTCGCATTTCAACTATAATGGGCAGTCGGCCATTGTTCAGTATAAACCCAGAGTTTTTCCGAAAGTGATATGGGGTAGTGTGGGGATGCTCGGAGAGCGCTTGATCGCGTATCTACCCCTGACGCTCGCGACATGGCATTACCATGCAGGTATTTTGGAAACCAATTCCTCTCACACATCATCCAACGACGAAGGAGTTTGTAGGGAGAGTCTTTGTTCATCCCTCCCCAGGATTGAATTGTGTCTCGACGCTGGTCAGCGACAGGGCTGTCCGACATGTCGAGGCACAATATGTAACAGCCAACATAAGCTCAGGCACGGGCAGGGCGGCCCGCATCAGGATGTGGTCTTGTGACCCCGGCTGGATTACTCCAAGTGAACTCCCCACATGGGAATTCCCGCGACGGGCCTGATACTTAAACTTGTCCCGAGTATCTTTTCGACTCACCGCCAGGCTCCTTGGGTCGACATGTCTGGTTCAGTTTTCAAGAACATCCGCGTCTACTGCATGTGCAATTTCTGACCCTCTCTCTTGTCATGTGGCTTACAGCTCTCCAATAGGGCTCGCGTTTGTCGTCTATTGGGGCATCATTTTGTTCGGTTATGATACGTATGTTCAAAAGTTACATTCCCCTTAAATGATGGATACCTGATCGCCGTCGTAGTGGTATTGGGTCCGCATTTTCTGTTGCAGGTGCTCTCTGGGATGCTCAATGTGCTCTTCTCATGTAGTGGCGGGGTCGTCGGAAATACCTATTTCAAGTCGAGGTTCGGTATTCTTGGGGATACAGCCCAGGAGAATGCAGTTGCATCTAACGTTGTGGCCGTCCTCCAAGCTGGAGCGTTCTTTGGCGCTCTCGGAAGTGCACCGATATCTGGTGAGTCAACCTTCTTCTCCTGTTCTTTCTCTGAATAGTCGCGCAGCCAGGATCGGGAGGAGATGGACGATGGAGTTATTTACTCTTATCTTCCTTGTTGGAGCGGTGAATCCTATAAAATCCACCTCTTCGATTTTCGTTGATCTCTCATCTCCTAGATTCTTCAAACTGTCGCCTCAGGTCCTCCGAATGGTCTTGGCCTTATATATGGAGGCCGTGTCATTGCTGGTCTTGGTATCGGCGGAATATCTTCTGTTGCTCCTGCTTTTGTCTCGGAGTGTTCCCCCAAGGAGGTTCGGGGGCGTATCACGGGCCTTTTCCAGATCATGGTGCGTTATTGGTACGATGATCTCAGAAATAGGCTCCTTGAATGATCTTTTGACTAGGTTGCTACTGGAGTTATGATTTCATATTTTGTCAACTGTGCGTTCTTTTTCGGCCGTGCTGTAGTTTCTTTTGTCAACTGAATTCTTCTATAGATGGCATTGGCATTCATATTACAGAGAGCGTGTTGATCTGGAGAATTCCCTTCGGACTTCAGCTTGTCCCAGCCGGTATAATGGCTCTTGGTATTTTGACGATCAAGGTAAATATTCTGTTCTTATCAATCGATATTACTAATTTCGTTGGTTAGGAATCTCCGAGATGGCTTGCGTCTGTTGGGAGGAATCAGGAAGCCCTTGCAAATCTGGCATACCTTAGACACGAAGCTGAGGATTCTCCAGCGATTGTCCACGAGATTGCTGAGATTGAAGCTGCTATTATTGAAGAACGAGAAGCCCGCAAGGGTCTTGGTTGGAAGGAAGCCTTCTTTGGGAAAGGAAATTTCATTCGTTTCTTTATTGCCTTTTTCATCTTCCTCCTCCAACAATGGTGTGGCCAAAACTCGATTGGGTGTGTATATCTTGTATTTGTCGCGTTATATCATCTCATGATATCCAACCAGTTATTATGCCCCACAAATTTTTGAATCTGTGCGTGGTTAAGCTAGTGAATGGACATGAACGTATCCTGATTTCGATGACAGATTGGTTACACAGGAACCAAGGCGTCTTTACTTGCCAGTGGAATCTACGGTAAGTTTGAACTTGATGTGACGGCAACATCGTTGATTCTTGGATACAGGTGTCGTCAAACTTGTTGTCACGGCAATTTTTGTCTTTTGGGGCGTCGAGACTTTGGGACGGAAAATGTCTCTCTTTATTTCCGCTATCGGAATGGGAACTCTCTTCTATATCATTGGTGCTCTTCTCAAGACACACCCACCCCCACCTGTTGTGGATGGTCAACCACCTCTCTCCCCACCTCCTCCCTCTCAGGCAATGGCTGCCATGCTTTACATTTATGTCCTCTTCTATTCAATGGGATGGGGTAGGTACTCCTTCGTTCTTTGTTCGAGCTAATGTCCAATTGTTCTTCCAGGTCCGTTGCCTTGGGTCTATGTTGCTGATATATTCCCCACACGAACAAGACACTATGGTCTCGCAGTGGCGAGCGCCTCTCAATGGTTGTGGAGTAGGTTGACGAACAAGTCTTAACTGTTCTTTCTTGATATTGTATTCCAGATTTTGTCGTTTCAAAGGTTACCCTGCAGATGAAGACCAACTTGGGATGGAAGCTCTTCATCATGTTTGCGACTGTCAACATCGGGGCTATGGGAACTTTCTCTCTGTAAGTATCTGAATTACTTGTCTGGAGTACACGCCGATTCACTGCTATGCAATGCAGTCTGATTCCAGAGACCAAGAACAAAAGTCTGGAAGAGATGGACATTATATTCGGAGCCGTTTCGGCCGAAGAACGACAAACCTACATCAACAAGCGCGAGCAGGGTAAGCAGTCTTTTGTCTTTCTTGAAATTTTAGTTGAATTTTGTCGCAGCATTTGGCCATGCTGACAATGGCTCGCATTCTGTGCGATCTGACTCAATTGACAGAAAGGTTTAGTTAGAAAAGATTTATTATGTTGACATGCCAAGACTTGTATTATGACATTGAAAGTATACCATGACTTGTTGCAATTGAAAAGGTTCTAATCATTACAATGCCCTAGTAGTTCGCTACTGGAAATTATTGTTGAATATATATATATTTAAAAACATCAATTTATTGCACGGGGCTCGTTGGCAGTCCGTGGTATTAATTATCTGGGAAAGTGTATTAATTGGTTTATCACTCGGTAAATATAAATCATAAAGTGTATGTACCATGGTCTGCCTACGTGCCCCGTGTAATAGATTGATGATTTTTCTTTTTAAAAAAAAGCTGTGTATGCATCATGTCAAGGGACTAGGTATGTGGTGAGCCCTGGTCCAATCTAGAGTAGCTTAGGTATGCCTGTGGGGTTGGTTATTGCCTGGGTCAATCTGGTTAAAAATGACTCAGTAACAAAAAACCATGTGTCCAAGGCACCAAATACATGAAGAAGTCATTCACACATGATGAAATATGATAATAGAGAGCATGTATCACAATAGAATGAGTAATGCAAGCACTTGTTACACCTATCCACACTGTTGGCAAAGGTGTGACATTCACAGTGGATGACCTTTTCTATATTTACATATTACCCATCATTTCCTTTCATTATGATCACTTGATCGTAGCTGGAAAACAGGTTAATGGACTGCCAGGGGATGTTTGGACCAGAACTATATAGTTCATGATATTTTTCATATTTTCTTTGTATATAAAGGATATTAGATAAAAATAAAAGAGCAGTTGTTCACATAACTTGGTGTCAGACTAGGTATGTGTTCTTAAGAGGTTACAGGCCCCAGCTGAACAAACTGACTTTACAACCAACATAACATCTTAACTTTGACATTCTGACATTACAAACATATACACAACAACTGATAAATGACATCACAAAAAGACACATACAACATGTCAGGCACAGCTCATGGACTGCCTACATTCACAGAGAATGACAAGTTTGATAGGTTGAACTGGATCACATTCAAAAACCTAATCATTGTGGCCGCTGAAGTTTGCAGAGCCATGGGATATCTTGATGGATCGATAAGAGACCCCACCACAATCATACAATCTCCTGATCCACCTGACTCTACATCAACAATAACTAAACCAAAACAAACCCAACTTGAAGCAACCCCCTGGGATTTTGATGAACCTAGCACTGGAGAATGGACAACCAGAAATGCATAGGCCAAAAAACTCCTATTGTACAATATTTGTAATCCAATTGGTTTAGGAGCAAATGTCTCAGTGTCACAAACTTCATTCAGCCATAACTCCACAAATACTTGCACTATTCCCACGGTCTAAGATGCATCTAAAAGCCCTTAAAAAGAACTTTTGAACGATGCCCAAAACGTGTCAAAGTAATCAGTACTCACTGAGATATCAGTTAATCAGTGCCAGACACTGATTGGCAGATATCTTGGGAACCGCCAAATGCAGACATTTGCTTCCACATGCACATGGAAGCTCTCTTCAATATGCTTCTGATGATCATAAATAGACCTTAGGGCAATAAGATCCTGTGGAGATACAAGGACCTCAAGGTTTGGCATGACATTGATCTATTACCCATAGATACACATCAATCCTTGAACACAAACAAGGACAGCCCCTTATATGGTTAAGTTATCGCTATTCTGGACACAAAAGGACTGCCATATGTAGAACAATAGACAGTAGAACATGTGATGCTCTGTCTAGGTGCACAGACCATCATTTCCTGTATATAAGGCTTCATAGTCTGAGGATTAGACC
>Ga0153955_100452_pt1 | contig 20177 bp, 18 predicted proteins | sample TSFL039MetaG_FD_104744 | JGI IMG/M metagenome (GOLD analysis project Ga0153955, IMG submission 104744) | Attine ant fungus gardens microbial communities from Florida, USA - TSFL039 MetaG | ecosystem: Host-associated > Fungi > Mycelium > Unclassified | place: USA: Florida, Wekiwa Springs...
CAGCAGGACACACCCTGCCAACTTTGGCAAAGATGGCTTCGAGTCCATTGTTGTCCATTTTGCGATTCAAATTTGCAACATGAAGATTATTTCCTGGATTTGTGCTTCCATCAGAAGGGCGCGAGCTGTTCGAAACGGCAAAACGAAGCATCGGCCATATGAGTGTGATGATCGTGTCAGACAACAGTCATGCGACTCACGTCCTGTCGTCAACATTCCGACCTGGGCTTCTGCTCCTCGAAGGACGCCTCGGGCCTTTTCCGTTCCTAGCTCTAGGAAACGAAGATGGCCTTCGTCCGTCGGGACCGCTGATGTTACCAGGAGCGGGAGCAGTACCTGGCAGCCCGAATTCAGCAGATACAGATTACGTCAAGTACGACATTACCATCGGCAGGGGCATTTCCCATTGTCACATCAGTGGGAATACTGATACCACTTGAAGGGGCGATGTCCTGAGACTGCCAGGCTGGCGAACGGAAATGAAGGAAATGGAGGAAAGGTCAGGTCGTGTCATGGTTTGCGATGCCGGAAGTGAGTGTTGGCAGGAAAGAATGTGGATGAATTGTGGGAGAAAAGTAAAATTTCTCTCCGCTCAACACCGCACATTGGCCGTTAGCCAACAGAGAAGAATAATTGAGGCGGCAAAGTTGCTGGCAGAAAGGAGACTAGTCGACGAAGACGCTGTTGGCACTGACGAAGTGATACGCATTGCCGGGCGCAGGAAAATGATGGTGCGACTGGGACACTGTCGACGTCGTGGCTGATGCTGAGGACGTACCGTCATCCATGTTGGTTTGAATATTTTTTCTTGTTTCAAGTTCAAAAGTCAATGTCGTGCTGGCCGTTGCTGTCGTCGGTGTTGACGACTAGTGGCGAATGGTAAAAAGGCGTTTGTTTGGCGTCACCTATCTTCAACGATTTCCTTTTTGGGACAGTAAATTTACTCTCAGAACCATGAGTTCGGAAGAATGGCAGCAAACTCGGCTCATAGGCGAGGACGATGATGACGAACGGTTAGACAGCGCCGACGATGAAGACCTTGATAGTGATGCTGCGTTTGACGACAGCGATGAAGAGCGTTTCGTGGACTTTTTTTCAAACCGAGTTCGATACACTTTTCGTGTTATGACATGAATTCTTACGTCTTCAGCATTTTAGAAAAAGCAGAAAAATAAATCGAAACAATCAAAGCAATCCACTGTGAGCTTCGCAAATGTCAACCTCGATGAGGACGAAGACATGGCTCCAGCAGACGAAGATGAAGACGAAGACGAAGGAGATTCCGGCGAATTTATTGATTTGCTAGATGTATTGGATGGAAAAACAAGAACCGATGACGATGAAAAGCGGCCCAAATCGAAAGGTTCAGAGGATGATTCAGAGGATGAAGCTGAAAACAGTGACGAAGATGAACAGGAAGAAGACAACCAAAATGCATTTGCCGCTTCTGACGATGAAGACCTACCAGAGGCATCTGATGAATTTCAAAAGTTCATTGCAGGCCTCGACACCACTACTAGAAAGCGCAAAGCAGACGAAACTGACGGCAAATCTGCAAAGGCCTCTCGGTCACGGAAAAAACGACTAATCACTGAGCGCACCGAAGCTGGTGCTGAAGACGAGTTTCGTGCACATACATCCGGTTTGTATTTGTTCCTCTTCCTCGTCACCGCAAATTGTGCTTATATCTATTAGGATCCAAACTTCAGCTGGATGATCTTCTTGCTCCTCTTGCCTCGCAATCATCGAATCTTCTCTCCCTCAAAAAGAATACCAAGGTTCTCTCTATAGCAACGACAAAAGTCAAGACACTTTCTGCGCCCCTGCCTCTGCAAGCTCAAGAACGGTTGGATCGCGAGGCAGCCTACGAACAAACGAAGGGTGAGGTCGACAAATGGAGTGCGACGATGAAACGCATCCGAGAGGTATGTTTCATGTCGTGTCCTCTCATAACCTTTCTGACTCTCTTAGGCTGAGCACCTCAGCTTCCCTTTACAAGCTCGTTCATCGGGTCGCGTGTCTAATCTAGAGCTCGCTGCCAAATTCAAAGTAAGTAAAACCCCATCTTGGTTCAATTTTTTCCTTCATCTCACTTCTTCAGCCCTCAACGCAACTCGAATCCTCAATTGACTCCCTTCTTAAATCTGCCAAACTACGAGATGAAGATGTTGAACAAACCGAAGACGCTCATCTCAGAACTAACAACATCACCATTGAAGAAGTGGCACGACGCCGTGCTGAGCTTCGCCAGATGCGCGAACTCATGTTCCGTGCTGAAATCAAAGCGAGACGAATTAACAAGATCAAGTCTAAAACCTATCGTAAGATCAAACGAAAGGAGAAAGAAAAACTCAATGAAAAGACACTCGAAGCTGATGGTCTGGAAGACGACAGTGATGCTGAAGAGGACAGACTGAAGAGAGAAGTGAAACGCGCGAGGGAAAGAGCAACCTTGAGGCACAAGAATACGGGAAAATGGGCAAAACAGATGAAACAGAAGCACTTTGATGAGGGCGGAAGAGAGGAGATCGAAGAAATGTTACATCGCGGTGAACAGCTTCGGCGGAAGATCCAAGGCATAGGTAGCGATGAGAGCGAAGAAGAGGAGAGTAGCGAAGAAGACAAAGATGCTGATACACAGGAAAGCATCATGAAGATCAAAAAGGCCGCTTTCGAAGAGATCAAGGAATTGCAGGGTTCAACAAGTACCAACGAACACGAAGGAAAGAAAGGCAAGAGTGTTTTCGAGATGAAGTTCATGAAAGATGCAATGGCCAGACAACAAGCAAAAACAGATCGATTGGTCGATGATTTTGTCAAAGACGTGGGTGGTGATGTTGGTGAAGGGAGCGACGACGAACAACAAGATCAATTAGGTGAACTTGATACCGCCAGCGGGGTTCTTGCCGACCGGACCGGCGGTCGTCTAGCATTTCGACCTGGCGCACCACAGAATCAGGCTCGATCGGGTTTGCGAACACTAGGCTCGCTTGCTTCAGACGTATCTAGCGTCACTCTCAAATCCACCGATTTCGTCTCACCTCCTGATTCTCCTCGAACGACGCCAAAACCCTCGGGCCCGTCCAACATAACATTACCTGGTCACATACTGAACGAAGTGGAGTCAAATCCTTGGTTAACAAGGGATACCAAATCATCCTCTAAGGCCCCAAGAAAGAAGAATGAAGTGTTCGGCAAGGATAGTCAAAGAGCGGACAAGTCCAAGAACAAACTCAAAAAAACGACGAGGAAGGCGCAAGAGGAGAAAGAGAAAGCGCAAGAGGACGCCAAAGTCGAAATATCCATGGAGCAAAATCTGACACTCGAAGCCTCATCAAAACATCCCAAAGCATCAACATCATCAAAGTCTGCGCACACCCCTTCCACATCTGCAGCAGGGGTTGTCGCCGGAGGGGACTCTGACTCTGACGCGGATAGCGAAGTCGATGCACAGGAAACTGCAATCCTTAAGACGAAGGTTAACGCCAATCCGAAAGGTCTGAAGGCCATACAACAACGGGACCTTGTCGCACTCGCATTTGCTGGAGACAATGTTGTCCAAGTATGTGGTGATTCTGGGCCATCTATCAGAGTTGTGCTCTTATACACTACAGGAATTTGAAGAGCTCAAAAAACGTGAGATTGCGGCCGACGCACCGAAAGACGTCGACACGACAATCCCAGGCTGGGTAAGTCCAATCTATGGACTTCACGTATCTAATATTTCTCATTCTTATCACGTTACTTTAGGGTTCTTGGGGCGGTCAAGGAATCAAACGCGCGCCCCCGAAACCAGAGAGGATCAAGAAAATTCCAGGTATCGACCCCAAATCCCGAGCTGATTACAACAAGAAAAATATTATAATCTCTGAGAAACGTGACAAGAAAGCCGCCAAATATCTGGTCAAGGATCTTCCATATCCATACACAAGTCGTGCTCAGTTCGAACGGTCAATAGAACGGCCTTTAGGGAAGGAATGGAATACCCGTGTCGGGTTCCAAAGAGGGACATTACCTCACATTGTGAAAAAGGTGATTTCTGTATTTATCGTTCAGTAGATATCTAACTAATTTTCTCCGTGAAGCCTGGTGTTATTATCGATCCTTTGGAAAAGATGGTATAATGACACCATAATAGCAACATTGTTTTAACATACATACACATTTATATATAGAACTATTCAAAAGAGTCTGAAAATGTGGGTTATCATAACATTATCAACCTTGATCAGTTTATACCCATCACAAGGCTGATCAGAACATAACCATTTGCAACGACTTCTATTATGAGAATCAGGATACCAATGGCAATTGTCAATCTGCCATTGCTAAAGTCGACCCAAGGATCATCATTTTCAACATCATCATCTGCTGCTGCTGCTGCTGCTGCATCTACTCTTCTTCCTCCGCCATGCTGTTGTCGACCAGCCGGGTACTTTCGTACCTGCATGATGGTTTTCGACGAGGTGCAATACAACAAAGGAACAGTGACGAAAGGAAGAACAATGGCGAGAATGACTTGTGATGCGACTAAAAGTGCATCTATACCCTCTTTTCCCACCGCAATGGCTACTACGATGGATGGAATGATAGCAATCAAGCGTGTCACTATACGACGAATGGCAACCTAGAAGATAAAAATAAACTTGAATTCTCATTGAAAAATAGAAAAACCAAATTCGACTGACAGAAACACGCCATTGGATAAATCCTTCAGACACAGCTTGGCCGGCAACAGTGGCGATGAAAGATGCGCTCTTGAACGAACATATTAGATGAATATATATTGGATACTGATGACCCTCACTTGTCCGGACGTTAACAACGCGATCGCGAATAGAGTAGCGGCAGCTGATCGGTATCAACGAGCAAGTTCCAAAAACTCTACAATACGTACTCACATTGACCAACGGCATCTTTTATGAGGTCATAAGCGTCAAAAAGACTAGCTGGCGCTACGTCCCCATCATAATTGTTGCCGTAGTAGAACACATCACTTGCCAGAATCAGGATCCTTGGAAACAATCAAACCAGTCTGATTGCATATATATCTTGCATCATAAAGGAAGTTGACATACATGGAATTGATCAAGACCGCAAAACCAAGCAGACAAACCACAACATCGGTAATCCCATGATAGATGTGAGCTTCTACAAACGGTAACGGGTTGTTATCATGATCAGAATGTCGCTGAGCTCGAGTAGCATAAGATCTCGGTGGGGAATTTCGGAAAAATCGAGTTGCTGAGGTTTTGAAAACCGATACCAACATTTCATATCTAGATGGTGACCTGAGAATCTCACTATCTCCAGAAGATTTCGTGTTGAGCACGGTAAAAGTAAGCTTTTCATCGTCAACTTGACGACTCTCATTTCTATCTTGAGTTGCGAGAGCTGATCCCACAAACAAACTATGGGGCATGACAGTTGCTCCTATAATCCCAACCGCTAGATAGCCCCAAATTAATATTCTGTCGCCAGTACTTGTTAAACTCTACAACAGCTCACATGTGAAGAGACTCCCAGACGAAAAGATATATTTTGATGGCAGATACCCTCGGAAAACGTCTGCCCAATCCACATCAACCTTGGAGATGACGATAGCCATACAAATGAGCACAGCTAAAACCTTAAAAGTGTAAATAATATTCATATTTATAGTTTCTAATCCAAGCATACCATGATAGCAATAAAGCCTTCAAAAATTCTGGAAGGACGCCCACCCAACGGATCTCCCAACCCAAGAATAAGAATAACATCGACGGAAGTAAGCAGGACACCATGCCACAGCTGCAATTTCGGGAAGAGTAGACACAGAGCTATGGCCGAGCCCAATAACTCGGCTAAATCGGTTGCGATAATTGCAATCTCCGCAAGGGCGTATAAGGGATAGAGCGCCAGCCACCGGTATAACCGCGTATGCTTGGGGCGATCATATAAGAGCAACCGGGAGTGGGAAGCCAGATCTAGTGATATGTCAGTATGATAATCTAAAAATAACCCTAACCGCGATGAACAGAACTCAGAGAGATATTACATGCGGTTTCATGAATGAGGAAATACCCGAACACCAATGCCAGAAGTTGACAACGAACATAGAACCCACCTAGACCAGTAACACAACCAAGCCTGCTTCCCAACACCTAGGATTTATGATCTTCAGCAGCTCCTGATTGACTAAAAGGTGCTCTACCTGTAGGTACATAGCAAAAAGGCTAGCAAGTAGAACGACAAACAGCAACCTGTATCCGTACAGTGAGCCAGCCTGCAGGTCAACTCCCCAGTTTCCTCTGTCAAGAGAAAGACGATGAGTAGATGACGATGACTCTCGAAAAATAACTCACGGGTCGAAATAGGCCACTGCACAGACGACACCGGCACCAGTGCGTCGGATGTGCTTAAATATTGTCACGCAGGCCCGCTTGAACCAGTTAGGTGAACTTGGCACGCGTCGTGGTGGCGGGCTGGACGGTGGCAGGAGACTGGTTGTGGGCACTGTCATGGTTAGAGGCAAAGACCAGCAAGGCCATTATCAGTGGAATTTGAAATCCGACGAACCCAAGCCAACGGACAAGACACAATAGTACGGTACCACCTTAGCTTTGGGTCGTCCCAATAAGGAACTTCCCGATCACTCCTCCCGAATTGCACCGGTTCCAGTGCTACTGCAGCTCAACTTGCTCTCAAATACCCTGCGTCTAACCATAATATTGACAGAGACTATACCACAACATAGAAAAGAGATCAAACTAAAACGGGATACTGTATCGCTTCGAGGGGTCGTGCCGCTTTGCTAGTCGCCTTCGTGCTAGGGTCGGAATCCCAAACAAGGGACGCCTCCCAATGATATGAAAACCATACTCTTCAGCTGCATCATCAAAAGGGATCGAGGTCTCGGAAATTTGGATATCAATCTGTCCTTGTCGAGAGTATTCGGAGGGACTTATTCTTGCGCCCAACGTCAATACCGCCTGAGGTATACGCAATATTCTCTTCCATGCCCTGTTACCCCTTTGTCTCAGTCCCTTCGACTCTCTTCGGCTTATTTCTTCGCTTTTTACGGGAACAGCTAAAAATTTGTCTAATTGGGCCCGATCTTTCTGTGATTGGGAAGACATGTCTGTCGAGACCTTTGAATTTCTGAGCGACAACGATTTTGATCTTCCTTGATCCCGATAAGGGCCTGAAGAGGACGTATCGCAAAAAACGACAGATTGTAGTGTTTCCGGGGTCGGCGAAGTGAATGTAAGTGCCGGTATACAATATCCATTTTCGGATACCCCTTTCCATGCCGAAATCAACGACCCATGGTAAGCAAGGATGATCAGGTCCCGAAACATAACATACCTGACGCATTTGCATCAGAACGTGGAGTAAGACCCATTATCAGGGGTGGAGGACACCTTGCACGAGTCTCATCACTGCCAAGAGACTGTCCGTGACAAGGTAAGCTAGTATATAATCCACATACTATGAACACTCGCCTGAAAATCCAGCAAAGATCCAAGACTTGAGTCGGATGCCTCGTCATCATACTTTTGGGTTGGGTCGGGACTGCCGTTTTCTGCAAACTCGACAGAACCAAGATGATGGTCAACCACGTGGGTATCTTCTAAAATGGGTGATAGCTCAAGTTCAAACAATCTTGTTTGAGAGTTCACGTCACTTCGTCTTCCATTATCCTGGAAAATATCACAATAAATACTCAATCCTCGTGGAAAGAATCGAGCCAAACCGATCCTTTTTGGCGAGATGGTGACGCAATCAGAGGCGACCCGCTCGAGTCAGAACGCGCTGGTGTCTATGATGTCTTTCATAAAACCAGGCATATGGTGCAGCTGAAACGGACCCACTAATTTAGCTGACGGAGGGGTGGATACCACCATATGCGTGCTTCTGCGCAGACTGCGACGAGGGGTCAGCGAAGACGCGGGGACTACATCATCTATGGATCCCTGAGAGTATTGAGTTTAATCATTGCATGTTGTTCAAACACACACCATAGAGATGTCCTTTGAAGGTGAGGCGGTCGAACTAGAGTGCGCCTAGGAAACAATCCAATTGTCGTTCACATTGGAGAGAGATGTGCTCACGGAGGATGAGAGGACCTGAAGTATGTCAAGAAATGGACTTGTTAGGATATATGCACCCTACCTGACGAGCAGGACGTAAACAAGGTGAGGGGGAAGGAGGCATGGCATATCTGTTGATAGACTTTCCGACAAATTGGTCAGTTTTTGAAATCACTTAACGGAGAATAGATGAAACAGCTGCATACAAGTCTTCTTGAGAGGGAATGATTCGAACATCTCTTTAACGAACTAACAACACTATTTGAAAACTGAGGACAGGTGAAGAAGGTGTCTGTTGGTGACGACTAGCAGTGAAAATAGCAAATGTTCATCTATTTATCATCAGCAGATTTGAATCGAACTTGGCTCACGTTCTGCGGAGGACAGTGCTCGGGACAGATACACAATGTACTTCTTCTCCAGGAGACAGCAGTGCTGTATGCAGATACGGTTGTGACATCCAAACTCTTGGGACGAAGGGACTTGCGTGGAGTGCTGGTAAAGGCGTCGGAAAGGTTTCTAGAGGGATGTACCCCGTGTTTTTCTTGCGAAAAGACAGGGGTGTTAGGCGTTACGATCGACAAATCTGTATCGTTATCAGTGCCTATATTTTCAAATGGGGATAAGACCTAATACCCCCAGTTGCTGTATGAGGACGGCGAATGGGTCTGTGAACGGGTGTCGGTAGTTCCTATCGAAATATTATTAGATAACTCAAGCTAGACTGTTTGTAGAATTAGCGAACTGGGTGAGGAAGAACGATCAAACTAAGGAATTTCAAGGTTGCTCTGAACATAGTGGTGCGGAAGTGAATGAGAAACAAATGAACTGATGTCATTGGACGCGTCTGTTTGCTTTGGTTTCAACCAATTCCTTTGCAAATCCCACAAGGGCTTCCCCTCTCATTATAGACCGCAATGTATCCCTTGGATAGCATTGCGTATTGGCTTGACGCACCTAGAAATTTCCGGCTAAATCACCCGACGCTCTGAAATCATAGATTCCGTAGATAGGGAGCATACTAGCAGACAAGGACAAGGCCGCGAGACATGAGGGAGTCGGTGTTTCCAGATAGTACAAGAAATGTTGCTTGCTATTCTGAGGGATTCTACCAAAGACAGAAGGGTTTCCGAGCGTCCTATTCTTTGAGCATCCGACAAAGCTACCGATCACACAGAAAGCTATTCAATGAGATGTCACAGTATTCTGGAGAGTAAGTCCATGTCTTGATCTCTTTGTATTCAGGCTAATCCAAAGCGCATGTCATCAAGATCCAGTTCCAAATTGCTAGCAAAACTGACTTCTGGGAACTTCCACACATATATTAGCAACACATCGAACAATGGAGATTCATCTCAACAAAGGGCACAACAGAGATTGAAGGGTTTGTCCAGTCATTCGCCAGAGATCGTGATGGAAGGCTAGTCCAGCGTGGAAGGATTGCGAGTGCACGTGGACACACCTCAACTTCGCCCACACCCCTTTCCTTTGGTTACATGTCTTCTGTCGATGCACCCCTGGTGCTGAGCCTTGCAGTCTAGGGCCTCTGCGTCTAAGCGTTATGTTGTGGAACAATTGTGAATCCGAAAAAACTGAGGCGCACGTGATGTTTTATGAGGCGAACTCAAACCAGATTGAACAAGCTCGGGCTCTTTGGGAAGAAAGGGAAAGAGCAATATTGCCATACAATCGGCCATCAATAGAACCACCTCTGCACAGAACACTAAAAACAGCGTCGATGGAGTGCTAGGCATCATCATCTTTGGACTCGACTCTTCTATTCTTCACGGTAGCTTCCTGTTGATGGCTATCCAGACATTTGTCAAGTTCTGCCGCTTGCTTGACCCAGATTTCGTCTTCTACTGACGTTCCCCGACCCGAATAGCGAAAGATTTTCCCCATGAACTGCCCAGCTATCGCATCAGTCGCTTTCTTCCACCGGACTCGCTTCAGAGACTTACTGGCCTGACAAAAGTGTTTTTTATCTCTTAGCGATCTACCCTCGCGTCTCTTACCTTATTGTACTGCGTGATAGGCCGCTGGGGCGTAATACCCATTTCGTGACACTTCTCGCCACTCTGTCTGACGATGTCGACATTTCGATCCTCACTGTTAAACATCTCTGCTTCATGTTAAATCCTGTTAAGACCTAGATCAGAAGCTTTTATATCGTGGCTGTTGAATTGGCCTGCGTGTGTTGACATCAAGATTATGAACTATAGTAATCATCACCCTCAATCCCTCTCGACTGAAGATTGAGAACCCCAAAACAGGGAGATCTCCCCTATCCGAGCGCGATAATATGATTTCATTAACCATCCATCAGCCGAGATATCTGAACGGCGATAGAAACGATTGCGAAATGAATACCCAGAAAGTCACACTTATATCCGATCGGTGCCGACTCCAACTTACTTCACGAACGCAACTAGTAATCCCGTCTACCCCCAACATGCCTTCAACCCCTTTTTTTCAAGGGACAAACGTGCTTCTCACCCACAACACCCTACCGAACGCACCCCCTAAATTTTTGGCTTACTGCAAATGCCTGTTATGATGATTGCATGGTTCTGGTTAGCCCAGGGACGATTGGTTCGCGACCTTTCAATTGTAAGCCCGATAAGCTTCTCATGCTTTCAACTGCTCGTACTCAGCCGAAAGGCTGAAGTGTTGATCCCACAGTTGTGAGGGGTCTTTTTGAGCATGAACCGCTTACCTGACTAGCTTCTATCATCCGAATGTCACATGGTCTTCCATAATGTGCAAGAAAAAATACATTGAATGAGTGGTTCAACAAGTGGTTCAACCGGAACTGATATAACAGTGTCACAGAAACGTATGATGGACCAATATTCGAAACTTCGACATCAAACAGTCTAGAACGCTAGGACTGGTTGAGGTTTATGACGTTTATTATTACACGAAAAACCCGCCTACCAAGATCCTGTAGATTCCCTTCCTACCAGTGATGTTCTACCTCCGAGAACGCCACTATCCCTTACGTTTCAGGATTTCTACACAATAGGATGCTCCACATCATGGAGTGCCAACCCAGAGATCTGAATGGAAATCTCTTCTGGCATAGCAGGAACAAGGTGAATCACCAATTAAAAAACACACTCGATCATGAGAGATATCAGCCTCGGACATTGTTTTTGATCATGGTGTTGATGAAGGGCGTAGTGTATGATTCCATGTTGCAGATATGACGGTCATACAAACTTGTTCCGATTATATGGGTCGCTGATCCTTCTTTGATGGCATATGGTGTAAACTAATGCACATCTACTATGTTGACAGCACCGTCCTGTCTACAGATTCGAGTCGATTCCAAAGGTTCTATTAAATCTAATATATACACTATTCAGTTTCAAACGCATACATCTCATTTCAAGAGCCTGGACTCTGAGCCGAGGCTTCATTTATATCGGGAAACCTGGCTGTTACATTCTACAACCAGAAAACCAGTTACCTGGTATAGGCCAAGCGTTTTGAAAAAAAAAAACTGTACACTCCTTTCTCGCAACTGACCCGAAGTGCCAATCCTGCTCACAAAATCATTTCAAACAGCCTTTGACTTCAAAAAAGTGGATTGTTAAACAGAATGTTACACTGTTTGACGAGTAACAGGGTGCAATTCAAAGATTTTTTCCAAGTACATGACAGATTGATGCAGTAAGACATACTATTAACGTTGATATTGTTTGGGTAGCATAAAATGGTCTATGAAAGGTCGAGATCACCACTTCTTTAATCCTAAGCGGCGACTGAAAGCCAAAGTGTTATAGCGTTCAAGGCAACCGAAACCAGCACCTAGATTACACGCCGTGCCGTATTATGCCACCAAGACTGATAGGCAGAGGGACCCCGGGCCGCAGACAAACTCAAACCAATATTCTAACATTGCATAAACGACTCTTCACCCCGATCAAGGATTCAGGTTCTTGGTCAACAGAAAAGTCTGACTAACTCTCTGGCGTGAAGATACGGATTCCAAATCAGTTGGGCGGAGTTAATTACGTACATTAATCGAGATGTGATATGTGATAAATATTTAATAGACGCTTGGTAGCGGTTTCAACCACAAACGACATCCATGACTCCATCAGCACTGGAATCGCAGGTAGTCATCGACACATTCCCGTGTACAGGTTGCTCATGCTTGACCGACGCATCAAAGCTTCTATCACCGCCCCTCCCCACTTCCAACCCACTCGTATTACACACACCTTAATACGATAGACGATGACAAAACGAAACTATACGATCGAGAGAATTTTGAACTTGGGAAGCGTCTGCTTATCTCATCGCCCTTGAACTCGGTCCATTCACAGTTGAACAGCAGTTGAACAGCCTTGACCCGGCATTGAAAGCCGAACAGCGACTTCTTTTTTGACGATATGGTCCCTTTGCCGTCGGTCGTATATGTGATAACGCTCCATTTTCTTATTTGATTCCTTTGAGCACAAAGGTTGATCCCCGTGTGTCTACATTAATGGCTTCTTCGGTCCGCTTATCCTTTTTCCTGTGTCCAGCACTCTGGTGCAACAACTGCTTGATTGATAGGATCTTCTAGCGGACTCTCTTTTTTTTCGTAATCGAGCAATCGTTTGACCGTTGAGACACCCTAAAAAATGAATCCAAAGCTCCCGCAGCGCACTGCGCAATAGCACAACCGATTCAGAGAAAGGGAACTCGACCGTGGTTTACAAAGAAGTTCATTTGGTAAGAAAACCTCCCGTTGCTTGTCCCCCGAAGCGGCTGTACGCTAAAGTGACTTGAACATTGACTCACGTTGATTAGTATCCGAGCACGAACCGAGCACCTTTGCGTGTTAACTTCCTCCCTCCCTTAGATAGACGAGCACATAGCTTGAGTTTACTTTTATTTTTTCAAGTCAAACCCCATGGCTCGCGGTTGCTCCAAACACGGCAAGCTCAAAGCCTTGAAATATGAACTTATTGCTGTCTTCATTGGACGTTCGCAGCAACATTGACGGTCAACAATAACTCGTGTGATCCGACACGGTGTGAGGGACATTTGATATCCGCCGAAACTCAAGTAGCGCTCCGTCCTAGTGATTAATTGATATTGTTTCCAGTGGTATTGTCCCGATGGGATGCTCTCAAGCCGATCCTTTTTTTTTTTCCTGTTTCAAGTCTTATATCCATCATATCACCACCTCTCGACATACCATCACGAAATTCAGCCTGACAATCGGAAAGAAGGAGAAGAAGAAGAAGAATCTAGATCAAACAAAAAAGGGTAAAGTCCCTCATCGAAAACGTATAACCCGGAAATGAAGAAAATGCCAGACAGAACGGACAACTACCCATTCTTTGTTTATGATAACCATTTGTACGAGTTCTCTTTGAAGGAATAACCTTGCCGTTCAAGATCCTCTTGAAAAAAAAAAAATTCATAGTCAAAATGCATGGCATCTCGGACCTCTGAACCTCTGAACCTGATAATAATAATAATAATATTTTACAACCCAGTTTCATTGATTGAGGGGTTATGGGGTAATTGTTAACGTCATGACGTTGAACTCAATTTCTAAAATAAACTTGAAAGGTACGTAAACACACATTTTTTTGATTATGAGAACAACAGCACAACAGCAGCACACCCCAGAACGCTTTGGATCCACATGGGCTCTAGAACAAATCCAAAGAACACGTCCCTATTACGAACAAGACCCCTCCTTTTTTTCATGAAAAGAAGCTCTTTACGTGAAGTTTGATGATCTCGGAATTGAGGCTCATGTTCCAGTAACAAAAACAATAGACGATGGAGGATATATATAAAACCCCTCTCTCTAAGAAAAGACACTATCGAGCACAGCATAAATAAACCAATCATACAGACAGAAGTGCAGAGCAATGCAGAGAATGGTATAGGAAAAAAGCGTACATCGCATGTCGTAGGTATATATGTATGTCTATGTGAATGCAGTAGGAAAGCAGATATACATGCACGTATGTAGATGTGTGTTTATACAAGCACAGCAGAAGGAAATGAACAATAATTGCACAGTTTGTCAAAAAAAAAAAATGCAAAGCAAAAAAGAACATAAGGACCCAGATGATGACGAGCATCTGAAATGCAGTAAACCAAGAAAAAAGAACGAACGACAGGTCGGATGACAATGCATCAGAAACCAACTCAAAAAGCTGGGCTACAAACTGTTCCATCTCACTCATCCTCATCATCTTTTCTTCGACTCATGACAAATGCACTCTCCCAAGTTGGGACATTCGGGTCAAGTGCAGCGAATCTCCAATTCCCAACAAAGGTCTCGTTTCCAACAAGGTATCCGTAGAAGAAGATGAAGTTTTGACGAGGCCAAGACTGTGGATCACCAGGCTGATTGATGAGTACTTGCCTTTGACGTTGAAAGGAAACAAACGTACTGAACGTCGAAGGATGCCTATTAAACCGTCCCAAGGACGGACACGACCATAAAATGTATACGAGTTCCATGCGAGAGCGTGACGGCGATCAGTCTATTGACTGGATGAGAGGGAAGGCTGGGCGTAGGATGGAAGGAGAGATACGTACTGTGCCTTTGAAAATGATGTCCCTGATTCCATTGCACAAAGGGATTTTAGCCCTGTCTGTGCCGCGACGGACAGGACGTACTCTTGGATAGAGGACTTGGGCATTGACATCTTGCAAGAACTCGGGTGATTCTTCCTCGTCGACTGTGATATCCTCCTCGGCAACGTGATCGTCATCATCCATGGGATCGTCTGAATCAGACTCAGAGCTCCCAATCCCTAGACCCACGCTCTCGAACAAATGATCAATAGATCTCCAATCCTTTGCATAGGCATCCATGATGGCCTCGTGGTCTCTGTCATCCAATGCTTTAGCGTTCCTGATTGCATCCTCACGTTCGCGACAGGTCTGACAGTGATCGGAGCCGTCATGCATGTGAGCATCGTCACAGGGTTTCGACTTGCGGTCGAATAGTCTGTAAAGCCACGGTGGGGATGTGTGACTGCCGTCGAGCTTGACGAGGACATTTTTGGATTGACTGGGGTCTGAGAGGAACTGGAGATTGCCGAGGGGGCCTGGGAACCATGCATTGCGCATGGAAAGGTCGGACCACGTGTCGTGAGGAATGGGCACGTGGTCTGCCACGGCATGGAGCTCCTCTAGACGCATGAAGAGTGGCTGGTGGGTGAGATGGAGGGCTGCTTCATTGAAGTGGGAGGGGTATGCAGCATGAGAAATCAGGTGACGCATCGCAGCCTCGGGTGGCAACTACACACACAAATAAAACAAATAATGAGCACGTATGACAGTCAACTGGAAAACGCACGTACGGCGAGTCGACCCTGCCACAGGCCATCCATGCAGCCAGGCTCGTACACACGGCCTGGTCGCCACTTGGGGCTCTGCAGCCATGCATTGCCACACAATCGACGTCGCCAGTAGTCGGAATCCCAAAGGACACTGTGGTCTGCGAGGGTGTCGTCGCGGATGCCGTTGACGCGCTTGCAGCCCTCGACCCAATCCCACGTGATGGACGGCGGCGGTGCGGCTCCACGGTGCGCATTAACCTCAGCAAAGTCTTCTTGAACAGGGCGAGGTTCGGTAGATGCCGGGGCCTCGGCCCGTGTACGGGGAAGATGCGGCGGAATACTGAAGGGGATGGTTTCACGGCGGGCAAAGTAGAGCAGCTTGGCGGCCGGCGTGATCGGTGGCGGGGCAAACGCGGGCATAGAACCAAAATACGGGAGAGCGACGAGCCTGCCGGGGTCGGCATAGACGGGATACAGACCGTGTGCGGACGGCACGGAGACGGGAGATACTTGTCGCGGAGATGCCGGAAGTGGACAGACAAAGTGGCAGGGGGGCGCCTCTGCCTGACAGTACCGGTATGGATTCAGGACATATGGCAGTAGCAGCGCCACAATCCGCTCACGCTCAGCTGTGGGTTCCTGTGCCAGCTTTTCGGGCGTCGTCACCAGCCACAGCGCCCACAGAACATACACATTCTCCGCACTCTCGATCGGCCAGCCATCGTGGCTCTCGGCACCCACCCACAGTCGCGTCCTCAGGTAGTGGTGCAGGAACGCATCGACCCCCGCCCTTTCAAGCTGGCTGCGGTTTTTGCCGTTGTTGTCGAGCAGCATCACATAGATCGTCCGGATCGCCTCCTCGTCGGCATCCAACCTGCGCACGGCGGCGAGGGTTTCTGTGTACTGGCGCAATTGGTCGTAGTAATCACGGCCATTCGGGCGGAAGTTGCGGCGGAGAACGGCCAGATGGTCAAAGCGGAAACGGAAGGCGGCAGCCCAGACGGCCGGATTGATGTGGCAGTTCAGGCTGAGGTGGAGGTCTGGGTGGGTGGCCTGGAGAGCGAGCAGGTCGGTTGGCGGCGAGTACGGGTCATCGCAGGCAAGAAAAACAGCAATGTGGGTGAGGATTTCTGCGGGTACAAGACGAAGAAGGGACATGGCGGCTGCTTCAGTAAACCCTGCGTATATATAGATAGTGGCTGTGATCGCCGTCCTGATCCCCGTCCAAGCTAACTCTGCTCAAACCAGTTCAGCTCGCACAGTCGCGGGAACGCAGGATCTCGTATTCTGTTTGACGCTAACTGCCGCCACAGACAGGGTTGTGTTTTCGTCACTGGTCTAGACAAGTCTAGATCAACCACCTCGTGGCCAGTCGCGACGTGTATCTTATATCTCTGTTCAAGTCCCCATCTTGGTTGCCTTGACAAGCAGATCTCTGTCCCTATTCAAATCACTTTCTCACTTGTTCGTTGCTGCATCCACGGGTACTTGTACACATAACACACCCTACGGTGGCGCTGATACTTGTGGACATGTACATACAATTTTGATTGCCATCCCCTCCCATCAAAGTCTGTAGAAGGAGAGGTTCCATCGGTGCGGACTCGTAGAGCGAATGATATGAATTCTTTATCTGTGACGTTTTTCCAGCTCCCAAAAAACGAGGGAGAGGATAACTAGCACACGAGGAAGTGGGCAATCACTTGGTTCCACCCTTGCGGTCGAGAGGAAATTCACCCACTATATCATCCCCAGGAAAATGGATCCACTACAAATATGAGCCATAATGAAGGCCACCACCATCTACTTCACTTGCATGCGATTCTCATCCAGAGCTTTTCCTCTCGTTCGGTGATTTTCATGGGTGAATCTCGCGATCCCACCGGCAGTTCTAGATACAGTTGACAACCGGAGATAAATAGCTGTTTACTCGCTACTAAGACTCACTCCTAAGACTCACTCACTCCCCTTTGTTTAAACCAGTTCGACATATCATGTAATTGACTTGTTGTTGATACCCCTGAGTTACGTACATGTACAATGTTTCTGTTGATCGTTTCTGATGGGATTTGTCATCCAATTAGCCTTTTTTCGAGGGGAAGTTGTAGACTATGGTTTTTTGGTTTTGCCGGGGTAATGACCCTGGTAATATTTTTTGCTCCGTGGACTCGGATGTTGAGACTTGTTATACCGTTTGTCATCGGCTTGATGTCCGCTTTCAGGAATCTCTTTCTGATGGTCGATCTTTTACTCTGCCCCATGTGAAACTGATTCCTGAAAAGGCGGTTGGATGGTCTTGTTGAAACATTTGCCTTGTCTTTATGGTCTTGGGTTATTTGACTCTGGATATTTTGCCGAACTCTCTACTACCGGGTCTTATTATTCGTCTGTTGGGAAGATATTTGTCCACAAGATTAAGTGTGGTGAATTTATATATAAGGAGTGAACTGATAGCATATCTTTATTAGTAAACATTTTCTCAGTGAGGCCAAGCTGTCCCTCAAGGTCTGACGTGAGCTCGACATGCTCTCATCAGCCGCCATATGACCTTTGTCTTTCGGATGAGACCCTTGTCTATTCTATAGGCTTTAAGCCATGACCCGTAACTTCGGGTGGGCTAATCAGATATAGGAAAAGTGAATACACGCCATTCCGACATAATTGGACCAATACTGAGCTTGCGGTCTCCATGGAAGCATCATATCGAACTAACTTCTATCGGGGCCGTTTACAAATTTCTTTCCAAAAGTTGTTCTTCGGGACGGTCAATCCGTTACGTCACTTTGATCATCATCGAAATGTCTCCGCTAGTTCTAATCACTTGTGTTGCATGTGAACAGATCTTCTATCCTTCTATTTTGTCATCTACGGATATCACATATCTGGAGATGGTTGGTATTGACTGCCGGAAGGAGCATGACAACCGATGACAACCGACCTTATTTCACTCGTGAAATTGCCGAGGCGTTTCTGATTTGATGAGGCGAAAAATTTTAACATTGTATCCTAGATCAAAGACAGTTTTGATCGCTCCTGACCCTGAGCATAATTAAGGTGTGGCTTAAATTGGATTTTAGTAGGCAATACTGGGCAATCCCTTTTCGATGCAGTCTTGCTTTCATATTGACCTTGTCGCTATCGACCAGCTTACATGAGACGTGGGAAGGCGTTGTGGGGAACGACTGAAAATGGAATTTGATGCCAGGAAAGAAGCAGCGCATTCGCGAAGTGTATAAAAAATTCAAAGTGACCCTTGTCGCCTCTTAATCCACTACCACTACCATCTACCTCAAACATCTCGCCATGGTTCTTCCCCAGGATTCCACAAAGTACCTGTCTCTATACGATTCCAGTCCTCCTCGTTCCCGTCAGGCAAGTGCTGGTTTGGGTGCTTCCATCTGGGCTCCTCAACCTCAGCCGTCTGAGACCGCTTGGCCTCGCGCCCTCGACTCGTTCTCTCGTGCAGCTGAGCGAGACTCAGTCGATCTCCACACTCTTGGTGCCCTTCAAAAATCTCCCTCCGGCCTGCCTTTGATCAGCCGCGAGGACGTCTTTGGGTCATTGAACACGATGTCCTATTCTAGCAAAGACGTCGGCGCCATTGGCGACGGCAGGAAGAAAAACAGCCCAGAATACGAAGACACTGTGCGTATATGCTATCATGATCCATCTTCAGACGCATAATCTCAATCGTTTTTAATTCTTCAGCATGTTGAGCAGCTCCTTCGCACTCTTAATCTCAATTCGCCTGCTCCTTTTGCTAAAAAGCCTCAGCTCAATCTTGACGTGAACCAAAATCCAGACTTTTCTCCTGCATCTGTATCGTCGGCGTTGCTCACGCCGACCGACCTTTCACCTGCTCGAGCTCTGTTCGACCCGAAAAATCCGGGCCAGTCTCCGTACGACGCGGCTCATAGCTTGTCTTTGACGCCTTCTTCCTCCTTGCTATTTGATCAACAGACTACGCCTGTCAAACTGTCTGACAGCTTAGAAGCCACTCCTGGAAACCTTCGCTATAGTTTATCTCATTCTTCGTCGTCCGGTATCCCACCATTCCAGCCATTCTCTGAAGCGCCTACCCCTGCGCCACAGACCCATACTCTACACACTCTTTTCCCTAATACTTCACCCTCACATGTACAATCGATTTATAGCTCTCCATTGCCGCGTCGTATTCAAGAAACAAACCGCCTTCCTCAAATGGACTGGCGTCTTACCCAACAACCGCTTTCTCAACAACCTTTAGCCTTGCACCCCGACTGGCGCCTTCCCAGTGAGAAGGCAGCGTTAGACTTCAATTTAAATCAGATTGGACATAACGAGCCCTTGCGCTCTACCCTCATACATCAACAACCTTCTCCACCTCAACCCTCTCAGTCCGCTCATGAGGTAAGTGAAGAGTTCTACGATCCCGACACCCGGAGACTAAGATGTGCATGAAATTAGCCGATCAACTTCTTGTCTCTTCTTCATCCTTCCTCCTCACCCCCGTATCATATTTTCGTCTCTCGCATTATCAAGTCGTCAGACCAACAAGCCTCTATCTTCCTTCAGCAAAAACTCAAAGTCGCAGATACCGAAGAACGTTCAAAAATTGTCGATGCCATCTGTGCCCGTGGTTTTGAGATGATGGCTCACCGGTAAGTTCATGGCATAGGGACGAGTTATGATTAGAACTGATGAATCTCAGTTTCGGCAACTGGGCAGTTCAAAGGTGTTTAGAGGCTGCTTCTACCGCCGAGGAGAGAAGGAAGATAGTCAGTTGCATGAGGCAAGGTCGTCAATTAACTCCCAG
>Ga0153955_100453_pt1 | contig 20075 bp, 24 predicted proteins | sample TSFL039MetaG_FD_104744 | JGI IMG/M metagenome (GOLD analysis project Ga0153955, IMG submission 104744) | Attine ant fungus gardens microbial communities from Florida, USA - TSFL039 MetaG | ecosystem: Host-associated > Fungi > Mycelium > Unclassified | place: USA: Florida, Wekiwa Springs...
GAAAATGAGTGCCAAATAAATGAGATAAGTTTTCTAGGATACATACAACTTGATCAATCATTTGATTCCAGAAATCTGGATCAGTAATCATATCCAGAAGTGGGTAGAGCACAGTGCACGCAAGGATCTCTCTGACGGTGATTTTCAGAATCGTACTCCTTGCATCTATCTCAGGAAGAAGAAAAGGCAGCGCACGATCCACAAGTTGCCGAAGGTGCATTTCTTCATTCTGTCTCGTAAAGGTCGTAGAGAGGTTATCAATGGCAGGATGAAGCTTAGAGATGCCCTTTCCTGCGTATCTACTAGCGAGTAAGAGGTCAAGTTCTTCTGACTGAGTGAGTTTGCGCTCTAGTCCAGTGCCATGCAAGGCTATTTCAGATTGTCTAAATTGGTCAATATGAGACGTGACTTTGGGAAGAATGCGTCGGACAACGAATGTAGCAAAGTCGATCCTGGACGCTCGAAGCAGGAATCGTGTCAGTGACACATGGAGGAGCGATGATACTGCAATTGGGAAGGATGGGGAAGACGATATGTCGCTATACCAGGACCAAACGAAGTCTCTGACAACTTGATTCAGCAAGTCGTTTAATGCCACCGATATACTTGGTGACTGGGGGTATAAAGGGGGAAGAGCTTGAGTCTGAGACCACTGCGATCTCGTGAGCACCGCTTGCCATGCCGCAGGAGTCGAGAAAGCGAACGGGCATACAGCTCGGTAAACATGCTCCATTCTATGCTGTTTCCTAGAGTCAAGATGATGGTCAAGGAAGATTACGACGCCGAGAAATCCCAGGGCGAAGACCAAGAAGATGAAAGGCGAAAGCAGAAGGAGAACAAGCGGCGATGCAACAAGGCGTGAGACCACAGGGAGGGTGATTGAGAGAAAACCGACCAGAACAACCCCGCGTGTACTGAGGTAATTGGTCATTGCATGAGGCTCAGTAGTTGACAGCCACACCAGAATCAAGTCTCACGAGTCTGCATCTGGATGTTATTTATCAGTGGATATGTGGGAAGGCTGCTCGTCGTTTATTGATTTTTCGCAGGGATTAGCACGTGTTTTTATTTATCTGTAACTATGACTAGAGTGCTATGATAGAGGCTAACATACCTATCCTCGGACTTTCACAAGGTGTACCTGCCATAAACTAGGTCAATATTACAATTGAGGTGTTTTTACAAGTAATGTTTAAATATTGCATGAACATTGATATTCTTTGAATGTTACTGAATAATTTTTTACGATCCCACAGTACCGATATTGAGACATACATAGTCCTGGATGATAACTAGGCCTAGAATTTAGGACTGCGCATTGAATACAGTTCCTTTCTGCAAAACTCAACAAAGTCGTAGATTGGGGGGGTGGAGCCCTATAGATCTACAAGTCATCTACATGTGTCACCCTTCGCCGCGTTTTTGATGAAACCAAAAGGTTATGTAGGGCATCCATAGATAGTGCCGAAAACTTCAGAAGATATGCCACACTAGACAGTATTTGGGAGACAATTCTGCGAATAAAAACGAAATATTGATTCATTGATGCGTAGGTGTCAACAATCCTTGCGAGCTCTCAGTGTATGAGGCCTGGAGATCTCAAAGCAATAGTTGGATCATATGTTATAGAGCAAGAGTAACGAATTGTATATCTGATCACGTGAACAAGGCCTACCTACATGACCACTTCCAGGCCCGGCTCCCTCTCCACACTGGAAGGCTTCACCTGCGGTGCAGCTGCGGCCTGCACAGCTGTATGTGCTAACCCCATCTATAAGGTGTACTGAAATACACAAACCTGGTCTCTAGGTTACTGTTTCTAATCCAGCAGAGGTTGCCAAGACGCGACTACAACTGCAGGGCGAGCTGGCGAAGGATGGTGGCAAGAAGGTGTACAAGCATACAGCCGACGTTTTGGTTAAGACATGGAGGAACGAGGGTATTCGAGGCATTCAACGGGGTCTAGGACCTGCTGTGAGCAATACTTTGAGCTGCTTGTCAACCTTTCATAACCTTTTCCTTCATGTTCCATGCAGTATATCTATCAAGTATGCTCTACTACTATTCTCTTTTTCTTTGTCTGATGCCTGGTAAAGGTTCTATTAAATGGATCTCGGTTAGGTAAAAGAAGCCAAAGACTTGTCCTTGTTCATTCTCTGATGTTTTAGGCTTCTATGAACCACTTCGTACAAGTTTCAATAGCCAGCTTGGCTGGAACACTCAAGAACAGTTTCTCTTGACGTCGGTGCTGGCAGGTGCATTCAGTGGTGCCATCGGAGGTGAGCCCCTGTTTCTTATATGTTGAGGCGACATCCTTATTTGTGTAGCTTCGTTGGGAAATCCTCTCTTTTTGATTAAGGCTCGGATGCAGGTTAGAAATGGAAGGACATCAGACTCAAATGAACCGCTCATATCAGATAGGCATATTCATCGGCTCTCCCCGTTGGCACACAACATCATTATAAAAGTTCTTTGGATGCGCTCTCAACCATCTTCCGAGCGGAAGGACCTCGTGGTCTTGTCCGTGGTATAGACGCAGCAATTTTACGAACGTCAATGGGCTCTTCAGTCCAATTACCCAGTTACAACTTGGCCAAGAGTCTCGTAATTAAAAATGGAATTCTCCCCGCTGACAGCATATGGACTTTCTTTCTATGCAGCACAGTGTCTGGTGCATGTGTGGTACATTTCCATGCTTTTCATTGAGCGACAGCTTCATATAACTTGTAATTGCTAGTTGATGGCCATGCAACCCACCGATACCACCCTGACGCGAATGTATAATCAGCCAACAGTCATCGGCCCTGACGGAAAGTTAAGAGGAACCTTGTATAAAAACCCTATAGACTGTCTATGGAAGACTGCTAAGATAGAAGGTGTTCGAGGACTCTACAAGGGTAGGTACTTCCCTATTAGATCATCTAGAGCTGACTTCATTCTATTTTGAAGGTTCAACTGCTCATCTCATGCGCATAGCTCCTCATACGTAGGTCAAGCAATCACAGAATTCTCATTCGTGTAACTGACATTTTTCAAGCATAATCACACTCACTGCGAATGATATAATTGTTGGTGCTTATAAGAAAGTACGCGACGGCCGTTCAGATCCTTAATTAATCCATATTATATTTCCTCCATTATATACACTTAGCCAACGTGACTATAAACTTCTCTGAGTTTTGACGGATGAACAGCATTGTGATGTTATCAAAGTCAATCACAATTTGTGACGGATAGAACATTCTCATTGATTTCGTACACTACTTGTTGGCGCAAGTGTGAATTTAGTAGGAAATGTGTTGTCCCACACAAATATATATCATATGAAGAGTACTGGAGTCCAAATCCTGTAACAGACAGGATCAGATATTTAATTGCAGATTTGGGGATAGATGTGTTTGGTAGGATCCTGGGGAATCCAGCCATACTTCAAGCCAGCCTGGTACGACCAATCATCGGCATTCTCAGCTTTCCAGGTCCACATGATCCACCCCTGGCCCTTCTCATATGAGATTGTTTGTGCCTCCCAAAATTTGCGTAGGAAAGTCTTGTATTGGGAGGTGAAGTGGGCACCGCTGCCACTCTTGCCAGCGCACGATCCTTTAGGTGAAGAGCCTTGTTTGCTTCCATCAAACCGGGCTCCAACACCTCGTCCGTTGAGGTATCTCGCACAGTCAGTTTCAGCGAGTGACCATTCTCCTACAATGGTCCACAACGGCGCAGTTGCGAGGCTATCAGCACGACTACATGCTTCTTGAATATGTTGACTGTCAGACCAACCATTTTCCTAGGAAAATCTAGTTGGACAAAAGTCTTTACAATCGAATCAACTCACGTCATCTGAGAAAACTTGGTAGATATGAGTATCGAGGAGAACACCTTCGTATCCGTCGGACGGTTGCATAAAACCACTCCAATAACTGATGGGCTGGAATGCGTCATGAATCATGACAGCGACGTTATCTGAACTTTGTCTAGTACAAACATATGAGGCCGAAAAAGAGAGCTCTGCATGTTCACCAGACATACCGAATGTCCCAATAACTTGATTCCCAGTATTTCCTCACTACAGATAACATATTTCCACCAACGAATCCGGCAGGCCTAAAAATGCCCGTTGGTTTAACGTAAGCGACTCAAACATAGTCCCGTTCTTACTCATTAAGTGTGGCAATAACAGAAGTCACGCCAGTCCTGCCCTGGACTTCCAAAGCAATTCTTCTAATGATGGCCTCCGTGCGATCAATATTTTCCTGTTTGTTTTGCCAAGTTCTATATGCAATAAGTTGCTGAAGAATGAAATGATGACAACATAAAACACGCACGGAGCAGGTAACCTCTGCCCAGAGTTGTCAAAGCTGGCAAAATCATCTGTTTTAGTGCAAACTACAAACACCCATAAAATATAGATTACCGACCCGTTCTGACTGCCAGGGGCACCTTGACACCGGACAGATAATCATGCAAAATCAAATCCGAACCCAGGTAGCGACTCACCATGTAAGTCAATGATGACTTTTAAGTTATACTTGGCAGCCCACTCAAACGCCTTTTCCATATAAGGGAGTTGACCACTGTGGTAGGGTTCGCCGTGACTGGTTTCGAATGCCCAATACCCAATCGGCAATCTGACGTGATTCAAGCTTACCAGACGCAAATTAGCTGTTAGGATATCCGAGAGCTTCACACTTACCCAACGGCAGCAATTTGTGCGAAGTCATTTTCAGTAATCCAGGTGTCCCAGTGCTGTTTCAGAACACTATGGGCCGTTGAGTTGTCAACGTATTGGCCGAATGTCCATTCGTCAACAACGCGGTCATCGCCCGTGTTGTCAAAGATAGTGGGAGTAATCCACGGCTGATAAGCGCGGGTGAACTTCATGGGATGGATTTTGAAACAGGCAAATACCCACCTCGAGGACGAGCCAGCCTCCAAGGTTGACACCTCGCACCTTCTCCTGACCATACGGGAATCCCCAGCCTAGAACAGAATTCACAACGGAGAGGCCAACCATGGCACTCAAAAGGGTGCGCAACCCAGTAAGGCGGATCATTTATCGAAAAATGCGAAGAATGTTTGAAGAGAAAAACTAAAGGAGGGAAGTTGTGGAAGAATTGTCCTATCAGCCAAAGTGCCCTTATATAGACTTGTGGACTAACGTTCGTACAACAAACCAGGTGCCTGCCAGAGGGACCCTTGCCAGGAAGAATGAACTTAAAGCGAGGCGTACTTCCATTATAGGATCAGATGCTCCACATCCCGCCGAAGCTTTCCCTTATTTGGTTATTTCCAAATCAGTCGAGAGCAAGTGCAGTTCGGCCCAGGCAAAGAAAGGTTGCTCGGGGCTGGCCCATAGTGCGACCCCAGATAAACGATATAATCCGATTGGGTCCAGTACATTGTCTGACCAGTCACCTGCACACAAAGACTTAGAAAGCAAGGCTGGTCATATCTTACCCATTTCATGTTGGAATGCTCTGTTACTTGATTTGTAGTTAGCTGTCTTTGCTTTTGTGAAAAATCATCACCAGAGTATAATATACTTAATGTTATCTCGAATAGTCCGGCTCATCAGAATTTCATCGAAGAATTTTTTCTGCTGGGAAAGGGTGCTACTAGACCAGGCTTGTTACACAGCTGCCAGATATATGCTTGATATGATAGAGACAAGCAAGATCAATGGCGGAAAACAACCTGTAGTACAAGGTACTTGGATTATATTCTAGTACAAGAATGACCCTCTCCTACAGAAAGATATGAATTATGTAGATTACATCCTGTTGAGGAGAGCCTACCAAGGGTAATCATACGATAGACCAGCGTCTCTACCCCTACCCTTGTTACAACCCCTAAGAGTATACTCTACTTTGTGGACTTTAAACCTTATCTCTAGTGGGCTTAAAATATCATACTCTATTCTTAAGAACATATTTTATTCTGAGAGTAAAGTACATTTAATTTGAGATACTTTGAAGAATTTGTTCTACCCTTGAGGGTACACTCTACCTCTTGACTCAAAGGTAAGAGTAGAATCAAGGGTAGATTATAGCTAATCTTACCCTCACTGTAAGAGGAATCGCAGCACCAGTGGTTGCAAGTGAGCAGCCCGTCTTTTGTCGAGATGGAACGAGCACATGTCGTCAATGCAGATCGACGGCAAGTACCGAGCCCTATTTATTATCGCCTCCCTGCCAACCGTCCACCGCGCACCTACATCGTACCTTCATCATGTCCATTGACCAACTTTCTGCTCGCTACAAGGACGCTGGCCAAGACCATCTTCTGAAATTCTGGTCTAAACTCGATCTCATCACTCAGAAAGCCTTTGCCAGCCAGCTCGAGGCTCTTGATATTGAACGTGTCAATCGCATGTACAAAAAAGCTACAGCCGAAGAGGCCCTCTTAAGTGATCCAACGGCTCAAATTGAGGGTATCAAGCCAATTCCCGAGGACGCGACTGATTCTGTTGTTGGTAGTCCTGAAAAGAAACAGGAATGGTCCAGGATCGGTCTCAAATCCATCTCTGATAGCCAAGTTGGCGTTTTGCTTTTGGCTGGTGGTCAAGGAACTCGCCTGGGAAGCAGTGCGCCGAAGGGGTGTTATGATATTGGCCTTCCATCTCATAAATCTCTATTCCAGTATCAGGCCGAGCGCATCGCTCGCCTTCAGCGCCTTGCAGAGCAAGAATTTCACAGGCCTGCTGGGACTGTGATAATACCTTGGTATATCATGACGAGTGGTCCAACTCGTCATGACACCGAAGAGTTTTTCAAACAAAACTCTTACTTTGGCTTGGCTCCAACCAATGTCATATTCTTTGAACAAGGTTTGTAGTTCCTCAGTCTGAGATCTACTCCTGTTCATCATGGTTGGACAGGTACACTTCCCTGTTTGACGATGGATGGAAAAGTTCTCCTGGAAACATCTTCTCGTGTTGCTGTTGCTCCTGACGGGAATGGTGGAGTATATGCTGCCATTCGTGCTCCCTTGTCTCCAGATAATTCCAGTTCCGTTCTCTACGACCTTCAGAAACGCGGTATCCTATATGTCCATGCATACTGTGTTGACAACTGCCTGGTCCGCGTGGCGGATCCCATATTCCTTGGTTATGGTATCCAGAAACGGGCGGACTGTGCTGCCAAGGTAGTCCCTAAGGCTTCGCCTTCAGAGTCTGTCGGTGTCATTGCCCTTCGTGGCAATCATTACGGAGTTGTTGAGTACTCCGAAATCTCAAAAGAACAAGCTGAACGACGAGACCCAGAAACCGGCGAACTCGCCTTCCGAGCTGGCAACATAGGCAACCATTTTTATACCACTGAATTTCTGAAACGTGGGGAAAGTTTCGAAGACCAACTCATACCTCACATTGCCCGCAAAAAGATTCCTTATGTTGATCTAGAGTCAGGTCAGATAGTCAAACCCGAAAAACCAAACGGCATGAAGCTCGAGATGTTCATTTTCGACGTGTTTCCTTTGACACAACGCTTTGCCGTTCTGGAGGTTGAGAGGTGTGAGGAATTCAGTCCTCTTAAGAACGCTCCTGGTACTGGCTCGGATGATCCTGATACCAGTCGACGTGACTTGCTCGCCCAGCACCGACGTTTCTTAGAAGAGGCTGGAGCTACTATCAGTGATGAGGTCACTATTGAGCTCTCACCTCTCGTTACTTATAGTGGAGAGAACCTTCAGGCTTTCAAGGGGAAGACATTCACGAAATCGGGCCACGTGAAATCTCTAGAGGACCTGGATGCATTGATCTAGATACTTTGAATTCTTTTTCATCTGGACTACTGTTAGACAGCGGACTTGGAGTGGACATTCGGATAAATTGTAGTAATGGCTGAAACGCTACAATCTGGCGGATTCTTGTATGTTTTAATGCATTATCACTGTTTTCACTTTCGTCAAAATTTGTGCTCAAGTCATCCGAGGGTAACAGAATCATGTATTTCTTTCCTATCAATAACACCTACCCAGCCCCATCATTGATCTTAACTCTCGGTATCTTTTTTTCTAGTTTCTCCAGTTCTTCTTTGAATGCTGCAAATTGCCGTTGAGCTCTGTCTGCAGTAGGCTTTTGTTTTAACTACGCCCAAGGTGGGCCAGACTCCATTGAGATGGTTGTCTTGGTGGAAGTGAAGGAAGAAACTGTACTGACTTCTTTACAACAGGTCAAAAGTTTATCAATGATGATGTTCTTGTCACCTTGCACATCTTCCACTTCCTTCTTGAGTTGCTGGACCTTCTTGTCGTCAACGTAAAGTAAAGGTCGGCGGAAGAGGTGAAAATAAACAGGAGGGAGGATGAAAAAAAAAAGACAAGTTAAGCAAAAACACAATGCAAAGAGACAATCAAGGGAGAGTGGAGATGCCCACCTCTTCTTCTAGCTTTTCTGCCCGATTCCGCTCGACTTCGAGCAGCTCTTTGGATTCTGCCGCGCGCGCTCGAGATAGAAGAACTTCAAGCTCTTTCGATCGGATAAGACATTCAAAATGTCGTTCTCGTAGTTCGTACTGGCGGAGGACATCTTTCAGTCGCTCTCGGACACTAAGATCCAGTAAGGACGAATAATCGAGAATTTTCGGGAGAACTCACACCCCGTCGAATATGTCCTCCAACGTTTTCTTCGCCCTGATGGACATCAGTCACAGAAGGAAAAGTTTATTATTGGGCTCACTCTTGTGGATCCTCACTCCAACTTTTTTTGAGTCGCTCCTGTTGAGGTTCAAGGTGCTCTTCCTGTGTGTCAACAACGATAATTTGGGTTTGATGTTCTGTTTTGGAGACGGATGGAATGAGGGCTTGACTTCACGCACCCATTCCTCGACATCCTCAGCATTCTCAGTGAGGTCCATCAGTTCAACAGCCAGAATCTCATCCTTGTCTTCCATGTTCACGCCTTCAGGCGTCTGCTCATCGTCGAGTGACCGTCCATTATGTGTGAAAATGAACTGGAGATTGGGCTTGCTTGCAGAGCTTGCTTCCTTCGTCGCTTCGACTCTGGCGATGGTGCTAGAGTCATCGACCTTCTTGCCTGGCTCCCCCATCCGCTCTGTAAATGTACTGAACAAGCGAGAAAATTTGGTCTTGCGAGAGATCTTGAAGAAAAGCTCGGCGCGGTAACGACATATAACTCTGATGACGATGTCGGGCATCTCACGATATTTATTGTCCTGGAGTTTAGCTTTGGTGTCTTGTTTCGCGAGATTATTCCGTAATTGCGACAGCTATACAAGTAGATGAAAGAAAATGAAACAAGGAGAATCGGGAAGATGGCGTACTTCGCTCTGTGAGCCATCATACTCTTGTTTGAGGGTCTTGGTGTCCTCCTGGATAGCATAAGTAGAAATCGAGAGGATGATTGATGTGTACACACTCGTAAACGCTTATTCTCCTAGATGCCGGATAAAAGTAAATTCAAGGAATGAAAACATATCAGCCGTACCTTTTGTAATTCGCGAGCTAAACTCTCGATCTTGGCTTTGCTCTGGTTCGCCTTGGTTAATTGTGATTTCGCTAGGACAGAGATGGGGTAGATTGGTCATAATGGCCGGTTGCCTCGTACCTGCGTCTTTGTCCTTGGTTAGTTTCTGTTTCTCTTTCGCATGATCTCGCTCGGCACGTTTGAACTCTGCAAACTGAATTGCACCTCCTTAATATATGAGATTTTATAAAGACTAAGTTTCTGACCAGCTCGAAGTACTTGGCGTGAATGGCGTTCTCTTCCATGCCCTTGATAGATTTCTGGGCCTCCTCGGCTGTGGGTATGTCGATTGTCAGACAATGAGGCAGAGAAAGAAGGCGAGTAAAGCACCAAACCGTCTTTCCTCCTCCTCCTCAAGGACCTCCTCCTCTTCCAGAGCAGCTATGCGGTTCTTGACGCTTTCGTACATTGTGACAGGATCAACGGGAGGTTCATTCCGTTTCTTCTTAGTGGTTTGAGTCCCGTTGACCGGGGCGGGAGCTGGTTGAGGTGTAGCTGGAGGTCGAACGGGGGACTGAGTGGTTGTCGGAGGCACGGGAGGAGCAGAAGCAGGCACAGGAGGAGTAGGACCCGGGGGTGGGGGTCTGGCAGGTTTGGTGGACGAAGATGCGGAGTGGCTCGCTGTTGTTCCGTTCATGAGTCCAGGCGAGACTAGAGGAGAGTTGAAAGCACGCTGGACGTCGTGCTTGAGGAGGGCCAGAAGGGACTTGATGAGGAAACCTATGTGTGCAGAGACAAAGACAAATTTGTATTTAGATGTGTCAGACCTGGAAACATTTGCTGTAAACTAATTCTATTCCGGCATTGATCCTCCTCGGAATACTCCTCCTCATTTCTCTTCCACATACATCCACGTGACGTGCGCGTGTCCCTGGCCTTGTTTGCCATCCTTCGCATGCGGCCATACGGTGTGTCCATCCTGATCTCCCAACACTCCTGCTTGCTAATGTATTCCAGAACAAACACCACCCAGCTCTCCTGTGCACAAGAAACCCCGCCTTTCATCACCAGATTGTGACAATGTACAGCCAGGCCCTGGCTTTTCCAAGGCCATTGCGCTTTTACCATCGAGAAATCCAGATATCACAGATGACCCGGAAAATCCGTTTACCACCTCCCTGTTGCCAGGTTCTGGCTTTGCCTTGGCCTCATCAAGCAAAATGCATCAACCTCAAACATGGGCTCTATCATCCGGTAAACAAGACCATGAGGCATGGTCTAATCCTGCGGGCTTCCAAACTGCCGCACTGGTCTCTGCTTCAACCCCCTCACCTGGTTTTGTAAGCCTTCGGTCAAAGACTACTCTTGCGCCTTCTGCAGCTGCGCTCGCCCAAGCACAAGCACGACTGAAGGAGATCTGGGACGATGAGTCTGAAAACGTCAACCCTTTGGCTAGGACCAAGGACCAATTCGCGACTCAGGCCCAGACTAATGCAGAGCCTGTTTTTCATCGTCCTGCTCTCCAAGCCCTGGATAATCGACCTCAGACACCCAGCACTCCAACACCAACTGGGTTCCCAAGACCATTAGTTCCGGGAAAACAACCCCAAGCCATTGATCAGCTCAGAGTGAAACAGAAGCCTTTCAGGTCGCCCTTGCTCAGAAATACTCCAAAGTCCAAATTTATGAGTTCGCCTGTGAAGGACTTTGCCCCTGCAACCAGTATGTCATCTCATGATCCAACAATACCCTCAACGCCCCTCAGGCCCAACCTCTTTGTCTCGAAACTATCGAGCTTTCAAACCCCTGCCCGGGCTCCTCCAAGCACACAACGCACGACTCCTGCGCCTTTTATTACACCTTTCAAACCTGGAATGCGACCTGGGGAACCTGGATGGGCAAAACTTCAAGCCTCAATACCCAAGGGAAGCGCACGCTCTGTTACCCATACCTCTACAATGTCCTTCTATGATCCTTCACGGCGCCCAGAAGCCAAGTTGTTCAAATCCTTCTTCAATCTTCGTAGGTCTTCTATAATGCCCTTTGCCCGACAAATATCGACTCGTCTATTTCAGGACCTCCAGCAGACCGAAAAACACTCGCTGAGTCGGGATTACTCCCTCAACAATTTGACCAGGAAGATTTTGAGTACATGAATATGTGGGTAATCAATCCTGGATAGTCACAGCGCGAATTCTGAATGCATATAAAGAAACATACAAGAGCTCCGGCAAATAAGAACTCCTAATGATGCTGCTTATTATTCCTTCTACACTGCATCAACCTTGCCTCCGGCTCAAACAGATCCTCCTGCCCAGTGGGGTCCCAAAGTTGCCTTTCAAGAACTCCATGACTTGGGCTGCACATTGATTACTAAAGCATGGATCGATAATCACTGGAGTCTGATACTCTGGAAGTTGGCTGGGATGGTTGCTTTAGATCCAGATAGTGAGAGTGAGTCAAGAACCAAGCGATGGTGTTGGACAGAAGTCAAACGACAATTATTATATCGGTCAGTACCTTGGCTATTGACTCTCCTGTTACTGTCTGATCAGAAATCACAGATATGAACGAGAACTTAATCAAGCGAGAAGGCCTGCACTGCGATTGATCGCCGCACAAGATGTAGCCGCCGCACAACCTCTGGCTCTGTGTGTGTCCTACATATTCAAACAAGAAGACCATCGAGGTATTGTGTATTCGGAACTTGAGGTTACTGACGGATGGTATCGTCTAAGAGCGAAAATTGATGCACCTATGTCGAGGGCCGTTAAAAGGGGTATCATTCGGATAGGAAGGAAGATTGGTGTTGCTGGTGTAAGGGTAGGAACTTTACTCAAATACTGAGAAAGTGAGATTGAACGAAGTTGTTAGATCGATTCAGAACGCAAAGAGCCGCAAGAAATTTTAGATGCTTATAATTCTGTAAAACTGATCCTCAGCGGCAACTCTTCTCATTTGCTTCCTTGGGATGCGAAACTCGGTTTTGTTAGAGGGCCTTGCATTTCCACAATGCATAGTCTGACGCCAGATGGTGGTTCAATTGCGGCTATGGACGTAATGGTGATCAAAGTAATTATTTGCATATCAATCAGATCAAATGTTACTGAGCCTGGTTCTTATCAAGACGCATGCAATTGCCTTCATCGAATTTATTACGGATGAAGATGGACGAAAGCGAAGAGAAGGACCCAGAGGTGAAGTTGAAGAGATGAGGATAAATGAAGAATGGAAGGTAAATCTTTCCGAGATCCAAGCAACGTACGTATCCCCATAATGTCTTGCAGAAGAAACGCGATTGGGAAGCTTCCAAACTCCGCACCCAATTTGAAAAGAAGGTATCCCGATATGAATCGTACATTGACAGGCTAGAACGTCGAGCAGGAAATCAATTTCATCCACGCCAGAATGGTGCGTCTACTGTTTGCCTTGTGAAGACAATGAAAGAATAAAGCAAACTCATGGTCATTGATCAGACGAACCACCAGATCATATCGAGAGCCTGTACGATCAATTGGAGGATCATGAGGAAGCAATAGAAATGTTAAGTCAAATCAGTGCTCAAGATGCAGGTTGGCTCGCGAGACATATTCGGCAGTGTCTGAAGACCGAATGTGAGCATGCTGGAGAGGAAATCACTCGAGAGCTCGAGGTAAATTTGAATTATTCGTTCACATCTTACTTTTGAATTGACGTTATGGAAGGCGACGTGTCCCCCTAGAGATATCCGCAGCTTCAGGGTTATCATAGTGAAGGATTCACGAACATACCGACGCCCCGCTCATCGACACGCTCAGCTCACGGTTTGGGATGTTTTGACTCTGACCCTATCTGAAGGAGCAAAACCTGGGGCGATTGATGTTGGCAGTCGTTTCTTGGTATATTCCCTCGATTCTAGCCATTCAATTTCAGTTTTAACCTTGATTGAATAGATCACTAATTTGATTCCTCAACAGCAAGGTGCATGGATGGACAATCAGCCTGACTCGCAAATTTTTCTCGCTACAACTCGTGCTTCACAATGGCGCAAGCTGAAGATACCTGATTGACGCATCACTCTTATTTCTCTTTTTCTGTGTATTAATCCTGGAGGTACCTGTACCATTACTCTCCTTGAATTCACTCGGAGAGACCATGTGATGAACAACTTGTATAGCTGAGAGCAAAATAGGGTAATGATTGGGCTTGTTTTATCTATTAAAACGTACTGTAAGATAACTATACACCATTCGAGTATCTATTTGCCCGCTGCAAGCCCGTACTTGCTGAAGACTTCATGGAAATCGCCGGCATCCTCATGACCCATGCAGACAAGAGTTGGTTTGCTACCGGACTCAGGACCAAAGACCCTCGCAGCAACACGATGAATAGCACTATTGTCAACCTGGTCAATTTTTTCTGTCATTTCTAATATGGGAACTCTGCGCCCATGAACGAGAATCTATCCACCATTAATGATTTTCAAGTGTTGATGAGAAGCAATCAACTTACCTGTCTACCAAGGTCTTCGACCGCAACAGTACGACTCTCTAGAGCCATCATCAGACTTGACTTGAGCTGATTCTTGGCCCTGTTAAGTTCGGTCGTGGAAATGTTAGTGTAGAGTAAAAGACTAAGTTGATGCACAAGATGAGGAAGTATCTGTCCTGGTGTATTACCATTCCTGAGACCGGAAGCAGCAGGGACAAAAGAAGCAAAAAGGCCAAAAAGCGATGAGTCGGTATAGATGTGATGGAAAGATGCGCAATGGTCGATTTGCGGATAGTAGTTGAGGATGTGGGTATAAAGCCGTGAGTACATTCCTTTTCCAGGTCCGCCTAGAAGAGTGTGAAGAGCCATACGAATTACACGTCATCCAAACGTACCTGCAGAAAAACTACCACCGCCACCAAGGAGTACTTGCATAACTGCGATTGCGTAAACATCATCATCATGGATGCCTACACCCTCGAAAGCCACATAAAGGTGATTAAACTCGGCTTGGGGATCATGCACGAAACGATGTCCACCTGTATATGTAGAGGTAGGACTTTTCGGAATCGCGGGAGATGAAATGACTTTTGGAAACAAATAAGAGGCAGCTCGTGTGAGGGACTTGGTGACAGAGGGGGTTGGAGTATTGAGAAGGTGTGTAGGGATTGAAGAATTGGCGATGGTACGGGAGCTTGCAAATGGAGCTGTGCCAGTAGATTTCAGTGATGAAAAATATCGGTCTGCAAATTCGACAAGCTCTTCATGCTGCATACCAGCCCCCGCTATCACCATGCGTTCCGGTCTGTACCATTCTTTCATGCCCTTGCGAAGGGCGAACTTGTCAATTTGATTGATGCGGTCCTCGGGGCAAAGCAATGAATTTCCCAGTCCCTTCTCTCCGTAGGCGACGTAGTGAAGAATTTCAGGAAGAATCATGTCCGGTTTGCTTTGAATCTCTCTGACTTCATAGAATGCAGCATCTCTTTGGGCCTCTATCTCTTCAGGATGGAATGAGGGATCGAGAACAGTGTCGGAGATGAGTGAAAGAGCAAGGGGTGTTGCTTGGTGGAAGTGGGATGACTGATACATGATAGACTCTCGAGAGGACGAGCACATAATCTGCCCTCCCAGGGAATGTACTGCAGTAGACATCTCTTCATTGGTCCGAGTTCGTGTACTCTGATACATACAATTTAGAATGACACAAAGCTTGTCATATAAAAAAGCAAACCTTGAAAGCCATCCTATCCAAGAAATGACTGACTCCTGAAATTTCCGACCATTCATAACGCGAACCTCCATCGACATAAAGACCAACTGAAGAAAAATGACCCAGCGTTGCCTCTGTTGCAACACGGATGTTGTTTGGAAGAGTTGTGATCTTTACAGTCGGCTCGGTAGACTCGACTGAATATGAACGTTGGGATCTATGCCTCACAGAATTGCGGACATGGCGAAAGAGTGTACTGTAGACTTTGCGCATGGCGTTGTGGCCGCTTCCAAAAGAGGTCGAAACGTGTGTGGATCAGAGGTCGGGTGTTCGAATCACCGTTGAAACTTTTGACTCATTGTGAGTAAAAATAGTTCCAAGGGTGATTCGAACACCCGACCCCGCGATCTGCAATCGCATGCTATAACCACTTAGCTATTGGAACATGACAACTATCCCTTTCTTCAATGTTATATATCTTTATGATATTGGCTTGTTGTCTTACTTCACCTTATTAAGAGACTGAGTCACCTAATCACCCGGGTCTACTGTGTATAAGTCACTATAAGTCACATGGCACTTGTTGATAAAAAATGGTCCTCAGCATCCGACTACATTGATCTCGGCCTGCTTACTAGCTCGATCGGATTGATCAAGCTCATGAATTTTGGTGCCGATTTCACCACGCGGAATTCCCGGGCCTGATGGTTGAGCCAAAGATTGAATATCCCATGTGTTTAAATAAGAGCAGTAAATCCTCCAATTCTTCCCACCTTAATCTCCCATAAACATGCCTGGTTTCTCTACGGTCGCACCATGGCTCAGTAAGACTGGTATCTATGGCCCGGTCACTGCTACACTAGATTGGTGCGAGGTGCGCAGTTCTTGATTGCCTTTCCCATAAGTCTACTTACTTGCTTCACGGTAGGCGAACCACCAGTTCTCGCCTTACATCGCAGAGATGGCCAACTCAGTATCCAACTTGTATACCATAGTGGTATCCGTGGTCGGTTATCTGAGTGTCATAAAGCAATCATTGCCAAAACGATATGCCCTCGGGTACCTGGTCAGTAGCTAAAGTGCGTCTGGCTCGTTCAATCACTGACCCTCGATGATTTAGGGTATTGTATTGGTCGGTATTGGGAGCTTTTTATTCCATGCTACCCTTCTCTATGAAGCACAGCTGGCCGATGAGCTTCCAATGATATACGTTGGCTCTATCAGTCTGTTCATTGTCTTTGATGATAAACCAGGCTATGGACTTCAGTCACGGCGGAGCAAAATCCTAATCGCTGTCCTTCTGCTATTTGATATTCTCTTCACCTGGAGCTAGTACGTCCCTTCTATCAATATACAATATTAATCAACATTAATCTCAACCTTGATGCTAGCTACGTCTATCGGAATCCGATATACCATCAGATCGTTTTCGCAATGATCATATTCATTGCAGCTGGGCGGCTCATATACCTTCTCCGATGGTCAGAGACCACTAAGCAGATACCCATCGTGGCGAAGGAGAAAATTACGAAACTTTTTAGTACTGGTGCCTTGCTTTTTGGATTTGGGTTCTTCATATGGAATGTGGATAACATCTTCTGTGATTTTCTAATACTCAGAAAATTGTCAATTGGTTGGCCTTTTGCGTTTTTCCTCGAAGGTTAGTGCAGTCAGTTAGTGCAATCATAAAGTTGTTATGTGAGTCTGACATGTCTGCAGGACACTCCTGGTGGCATATTCTTACTGTACGTTTTTGCATTTTCTATTCAGTCCCTTTTGAGTCTCGATTCTTTAGGGAGTTGGAACCTATTATCAGTTCGTTGGAATTCAATGTACGCCAAAGACTTCCTCGTAGTACACTACATCACTACATCACTAACTCTATAATTTAGATGCGTAAGATTTTAGTAATCCACTCCTACAACGACTTGACAACTTTCCAGTACTCTCTGCGTGAAGGACAACCCAACTGTTTACACCATTGGATGGGAACATGGACTGCCGTACATCGAGCGCGTGCATGTACACGAAGAATAGATCACTGTATACAATGTACTTAATAATCTAGATAGAGATTAGATGTTTGGTATACACCTTTTTCCTAAAGCATTAATACCAAAAGGACAATTCTGTGGCTTTTAAGCCTCAGAATGCAAGCCCGCAGTAATTTGCTCCCCTACTATCCATTTTTCAAAGCCTAACACGGCAACGCCCTCATCTGTCGAGGATGGTGAAATCAATCCCTTCTGTTGCGACCATCCGACAAGAGCTTCATGCACAGGTATATCTGAAAAATCACCGCCCAGCATCGTGAAGGGCTGGTTGTAAAGTGCCCCTTCCCCTTCACCCTTAATCCCATGCGTTTCGAATCCCGCAACCTGTCGTGCAATTCCGCGCTCTAGTCGACCCAAGTCCTCTCGAAAAGTTTCGGAAACAATGAGTTCAGGGAGTTTCCGAGACTTCAAACCGAGTAATGTTAGGGAACCGATACGACCCTGGGTAAAGTCCCTGATAGAGCCATGAACATAAGAGGAGAGTCGAAACCCGCGGTCAGTTTGCGGTGGTGGATTTCTGGAAACACTGACGGCTCGGCGCAATGTGATGTTCTCTCCTAGCTTAGCTATTGCATCTCGGATGGCGGTTCCGATGGTACCAGACGGCACTGCAGTAGGGTTGGTCTTGGAAAGCAGAGGCGCGTCCTGGAGGAACTCGAGTGAGTACCGTTGGAATGTGGCCCCTGAGCCTGTCGCATCAGCATTGAATGCTGCAGTGTGTGCAATGTCTGCTGCAAGACGCCCAAAAAGCTCATTACGTCCTACAAAATCGGTTTCACAGTTCAGCTCAACCATTGCAGCCTGGATCCCTCCATAGCCCGACCCAGTCGTTACGCCAACTCCACTTGACAGGATGGAGACACTAACAAGACCTTGTGTAGTGATCCTTCCCTGTACTTTCGCGGCTTTCATGGTACCAGTGGTAATCAGGTCCCTTTCCAGCCACTTCAATGCGGCACCGAGGTCATTGTTAGTTGCAGAGAGGGCCTCGCGTGCTTTTGATATAGGAACCTCAGTGTGTTTCCTCAACTCGGCAATATACTTTATCGAGGGTTTGACTGGAAGCTGTGTTGAATAGCAGCGCAATGGAAATGACCGACACTGGAGGAGGCTGGACATGTCTGAACGCGACCACGTCGCCGAACACTTTTACTTATTGATCCGGTGATCCGGCAATCAAACAGTGTAAAGTGAAAATTCACTCTTATGCGATGTCCATCTTCACAGCACCTCAGCAATTACCACAGGACCTCCTTCTGATCTGCGAACTTGTGGAAACCATAGGTACTCAACATGAAACACCAACTCTTGCTCAAAATGATAAAGATGATATTGCAAGCTCTGGTGATGAGAGTGAAGAAATCGAGAAGGATCTGACTATTTTGAAAGACGAGGAGAGCGATGCTGAGAAACCCATGTATGTTGAAATTCTCATTATGCTTTAACTTGACACATCTCTCTCTCTTGTAAAGCCCTTCTGCAGAACTGAGCTCTGAACCTGACTCTTCTGACTCCGAGTCAGAGTCAGAGATGAAATCACAAATTCCAACGCTCCAGAATACATTACCTACTTATGATGACGATGAATATGGGGAGACTACTTCTGGAGCCACAACATACCTCCAGACGAAAAATGAAGTAGTGGATGTACCTATAGTCATCCCTGACCTGGAAGCAATTGGAATGGACGAAGTGCTAGAGAAGGTTGGGGAGGTGTTGTCTGTCGTTGGGGACATTGTAATTGTCAAAGGTTTACCATCAAAATCTGCTAATAGAGCATCTGAGAGAGCGCTCGACTCTGGGACATTGCTTGTCTTCGAGGATCGAAAAGTTTTGGGTTATGTGCGTTTTAATCCCTGGTTCTATCCTGGTCGTTTATGCATTATTAGCCAGATATACGAAACCTTTGGACCAACTTCTGAGCCATTGTACCAAATCAAATTCAATCAGCAATATCCGCTTGACCCAGAAAAAGTTCAAGTTGGACGCAAAGTATTCCATGTGCCGGGGCGAAGCCACTTCATCTTTGTTCACCAGCTCAGACAGCTTAAAGGTAGCGATGCCAGTAATGTGCACGATGAAGAACCAGGAGAGGATGAAATAGAATTTTCTGACGACGAAGCAGAGGCCGTGCATCGTAGCCGCTTCAAGCATAGGTATGCCCACGGCCCTTGCTGACCTCCTCCACTGATCAAAATAGACGAGGAAGGGAGCGTTCAAACTCTGTATTTTCTTCGAGGCATTTGGCACCATCACAGATGCGCGACCAGGATATGACAGCAGATTTCATGTTGAACAGGAGCGCTTTCGACGAACACAGTCCTTATGATCATCACGATGTTGGTCTACTTCGATCGAAACCCGAGCCATATGACGACCTATATTCTGGTCTTCTATCGACAGATCACAGTGTGCGAACAGGTGAAAGTTCTGGACGACGCAATGTGAGAAGCTCACTCCATTCAAGCGAGAGCCGCGGCCGTGGAAGAAGAGGCCGAGGGAGAGGGAATCAGCTCCATGATCACTCCCAAGCATCCTTCAGGGAACGTCACCAGCACCATCTAGCTAGTGCTCCTGATCCAATTTTCGAAGCTTATGATCCTCGGTCACCCCAGGAATCTCTTCCCTCTTTTCTGCCGCAAAATGGTCCCGAATTTTACCTTTCTCCAAACATCAGTCATTCCTGGGGTCGGGACGGCCCCTCATCAGGATATTTACAAGATCATCAATTCTATATGTTCCCCAACCAACAGGTATCATATGCAATCCCCTCCACGTTTGTGCAACCTCACATCAACCCACGCTTTGCCTCCACGTTTGGGTTTCAGTTGCCGTCTAATGCACATTCGCAGACAGCAGTGTCGATTCCTCAAAGTTATGTTCCAGCAGAACAGTGGTCAAACCCTACTTTGGA
>Ga0153955_100455_pt1 | contig 19998 bp, 15 predicted proteins | sample TSFL039MetaG_FD_104744 | JGI IMG/M metagenome (GOLD analysis project Ga0153955, IMG submission 104744) | Attine ant fungus gardens microbial communities from Florida, USA - TSFL039 MetaG | ecosystem: Host-associated > Fungi > Mycelium > Unclassified | place: USA: Florida, Wekiwa Springs...
AGCGTAATGCCGATTGTCTGACCGTCTTTTGCGCCTACCTGGAAGTTGTAGGTGGTGCTGCCGGAACCGGTGTTCAGGACTTTAATGCCGTTGAAGTCGGTCTGTTTGGTGACGCGGTCGATTTCCTGCATACGCTGGTTAACTTCCGCCTGGATTGAGTCGATGTCAGACGCTGAGTTAGAGCTGTTCTGCGCCTGAACGGTCAGGTCGCGTACGCGTTGCAGGTTATTGTTGATTTCGGTCAGTGCGCCTTCAGCCGTCTGCGACAGAGAGATACCGTCGTTGGCGTTACGGGCTGCAACGGTCATACCGTTGATGTTAGAGGTAAAGCGGTTAGCGATGGCTTCGCCGGCTGCGTCGTCTTTAGCGCTGTTGATGCGCAGACCAGAAGAGAGACGCTCAATTGCCGTGCCCAGAGCAGACTGTGATTTGGTCAGGTTATTCTGCGTAACCAGTGAAAGCGTATTGGTGTTAATGACGGCCATGTTAAGTCCTTGTAGTTAAAGCGTGTATATCACGCTATACCGTTATCGCCACAATAGTTACTTTCTTTAACTGTGTCACAGAGAAATCATTTAACTGTCATATACTGCTGCTTTTTTAACCCGGCCTCGTTGCTGATAATGCCCGCGTTGAGCGAGAAATGGAGATATATATTCTCAACGAGAGATATTTCTTTTTTTATGATTACTTAGAAAGTTTTTAGGCCATCAATAAAAATGCGCACCCTCAGGGAGAGATGTAAGCGAGTGGGGTAAATAGCATGGATAGCAACCTCCTCGCCTCGTGTATCAGCCAATACCTGTACCAGGTGCCCTGCTAAAATATCCTTTTCAATCATGAATGAAGGTAAATAACCGATACCCAATCCGGCTATGGCAGCTAAGCGTATGGCATCGCCGCTGTCGAACCTGACATGGTTCCTGCCGTTCAGCGTTATTTGCCCATGCTCCTCGTCAAAGCGTGTCCATGCGCCTGAAGCCGCTCCTAACCCATAAACAAGACGACGATGTTCTTTGAGGTCAGCAGATGATTCCGGTTTACCCCATTGCTTAAGATAGTCCGGTGATACGAATAGCTGTGACCTTGCTCTGTCGATCACCTGCGCGATGTATTGATGGCTTGTGGCTGCACTGCCTACCCGAACGGCAAGGTCAAATCCTTCTTCCACCAGATCGACAACCCGATCGCTAAAGCTGACTTCAATGTTTATATTTGGTGAGTTCTGTAAAAACGTCTGGAGAAAAGGAAGGATAACCATTTTGCCATAACCCTCTGACACGGTCAGTCTCAGAATGCCTTTTGGCACTGGTGAATTATGCCGGATACTGGCTTCGGCTTCTTCTATGTCTTCCAGTAATCTGCAGCAGCGGTGATAGAATTCATGCCCCTCTGTGGTCAGAGATAACCGCCGCGTGGTGCGTTGAAAAAGCCTTGTCTGCAGGTGCTCTTCTAACCGGGTTATCGCTTTACCCGCCGCAGAGCGCGTTAACCCCATCGCCTTGCCGCCAGCAACAAAACTCCCTGCATCTGCAACCGCGACAAAGATCCGCATTGCCCTGATGTCCAGAGCGGAGCCTGTAGTATGGCCAAGAGTCGTGAAAAACATAACCTATCCGTTGCAGTGTTTATTTTACTTTTACGAGGGGATGAACTCTGCCTGCTTCGAAGGAGTAATACTGGCTGGATGAACAGTTGCTTCAGCTTGCCTGTCGGTGGATTAGAAAAGGGAGAAACTCTTTAAACAGCTGCATCCAGAAATCTTAAAGAAGAAACAGGTATTGAAGGGCTGTCTTTATAATTAACGCCTGCTTATAGCGAATGGTAAGTCAAAAAATCTTGTAAAGAACGAAGCCTTATCTGGAGAAAACTGCATCTGACCGTTGACAGCAAGATATGTGAAAACATCGATGTTGACCTGGCACTTAACAACGTTACGAACTCAGAGCCACTTCCGGATCAATCCGGCAGACCCACTGGAAAATTTGATCAGACGCCAATGATTCTGACAACATTTGGCTATGTCACGATGAACTGGTCTTAAGATAATTAGTGATTTCATTCATTCTCAAAGGGGCGAATTAACGGCCCAGCGAGTACGCAGTTCTTAATCATGAAGTCGCTAATCAACATCTGAACGTGAGCAGTGCGCGGTGGAAATGGAAAATAGATTACAATCTGTCGCTCGATAGTGTAAACGTTACAGAGTTAAACAAATGTTTGGTGGTTCACTGAGACTGAGCGACTACGATGGTCCGGTCGCAGAGGTACTGAACGTGTTGCGTGCGCTGAATAAAATGATTAAGGCAAATACGCCATAAAGCGTGCGTATAGCCTGAAAATCCGACCAGGTGCTGGGTCGTTCATACGGAATCTTAATTATTTAACAAAGCTTATTGCCTGGCTTTTTAATCTGTAAAAGTAAGAAAAAAATAAAATTAAAAAAGCACGAAGTAGATAGTAATATCATAATAAACATAGGATTAATAGCTATATTAAATCACTTATGTTAATAGCTCTGTCAGCTTTGGCGATAGTTTCTGCTCTGTGGGCTATTATAATTTGCGTTATCCCTGAGTTTTTTAATAGATTTGATATTATCATCTCGTTTTTAATGTCTAGATGGCTTGTCGCCTCATCTAATAACAAAATTTGAGGGGATCTATAAAGAGCTCTCGCAATCATTATTCGTTGTGCTTGCCCTCCAGAAAGTCCGGTTCCAAGAGGTCCAATTAAGGTATTATAGCCCATAGGCATTCCTTGTATCTCATCATGTAAGTTAACTGAAACAGCCAGTCTCTTAACTTTTTCAAAATCTGGTTTTTTTTCTAAAAAAGCAATGTTTTCTGTAATGGTTCCAGCAAACAACATATCGTCTTGTCTTACAAAAGAGATAATAGAGCGGATCATATTGTAATCAATTGATTCTAACGCACGGTCATCGATTAGTATATTTCCTGAGCTGGGCTTTAATTGACCAGAAATTATTTTAAGAAGTGTTGACTTACCTATCCCCGATGGTCCAATGAGAGCAACAGTTTCTCCCTTAAAAACGTCAAATGAGCAGTCTTTAATAATATATTTTTCATTTTCACCATATGCATAGCTTATATTATTAATGCTTATTTTTTTCATTATTCCAACCGTATCTCCCAAGAACGGAAGGCTGGAATCATGTTCTTTTGGTGTAAGTATTATGTCAGATATACGGTCTAAATGAACACTTAGGCTTCTGAACTCCATCAGTGTATTTATGAGACTGGAACCTCTATTGATAAAATTTTCGCGGAAACCCATAAACGCTGTAAACATCCCGATCGTAAATCCACCATTAATAATAAGCTTTGCACCTAGATATATCGTTATTATTTTTTCAACGGCAAAGATCAAGTCATGAATAAAAGTGTAGGCTGTATTAATATTTTGAAGATCCGATTGAATTCGGACATAGTTTCCAAGCATGAATAAGTACTTTTGATGCCGTTGATGATTAGCATTGAATTGTTTTATCGTCGCGGCGCCTCTCAGTGATTCCCAAATAAAAGACTGGATTTTTGAGTTTTGCTTTAAAGAACCAGCTGACTTCTGCCTGTAATTGGAATACCAAGCGAATCTTAATATGCTATATATCAAAAAGGTAACACATACAATCGATGCTAAAACAGGGCTATAATAGAACATAATAACTGAGGCAAGTATGCCTACTAAACCGTCAATTACAGCACTTATTGTACTTGTAGTTAACGTTTTATGTATTGTATTTGCCGAATCGAACCTATTAGCTATATCAGCTGCTGACCTTTTTTCGAACCAACCGATATGCAATGAGAAAATATGTTTAAATATATGTGAAGGAACTATAATGGATAAAGATGATGTTATTTTTCTTTCAATAATACTTTTTACAGCAGTAGTTACAACAGAACCAAAAGAAAATAATGCAATAGCAATAACCAATATAGTCAGAAGATCTAAATCTCCAGTTACAACTGAATCATCTAAAATGATCTCTTGTAAGATAGGAATCACTAACGTTGATATTTCAATTGCTAAAGCGAGAATGAAAATATAGAAAATTAATTTTTTTAATTCAAAGCTAAATGGTATTATTGATTGAATATTTATTTTGCTTCTTTTATCCGCTTTTTTGAATTTTGGCCCAGGCCATACTTCAAGAGCTATACCAGTGAATGATTTATTAAATTCATGGTTGCTAACCACTACACTACCCAAATCCGGGTCATTGATATAATATTTATTTCCTTTGACTTTCTTCAATACTACAAAATGATCCATTTTCCAGTGAATTATAGCTGGCAACCTTAATTCTTTTATTTCTTCAACGTCACAACGAACGGGTCTGCTTTCTAAATTCATTTTAGAAAAAACATCCATTAGGTTTTTTAAATTAGTTCCTTTCATAGATGTGGGATAAATGTTTCTTAACTGAATTAAATCAAATTCCAGTCCATAATGACTTGCAATCATTGCAACAGTAACTAATCCGCACTCTGTTCTTTCGGTTTGATATAAAACTCGCATATAAATCTCTTAAAATTTTTCTTTTTCAGCAATAAGTGGGTCAATAGCCCACTCCCATATTTTTCTATGTTCCAAAATAAGGTAAGCATCAAATTTTTCTCCTGACTGGAGTTGTTCATCTTTACCGTATATTGTAATGACAGGCTTATCTAATCTGGCTTTTACAAGATACATAGGATCTTGTGAAGTTGGGGAAAAGGGCAGTTCTTTGGGATTAACTGCAGTCTTATCTATTTCAAATACCACCGCATGTTGTAATCCAAATTTTTGATACGGATATGCTTGATAAGCGAGCAAAACTTCATTTCCTTTTTTAACAAAACCAACAGAAATAGAAGGTACATACATATCAGCTTCCAAATTCGCTCCATCAGGGAGTATGGTTGCTAGAGGAATGGCAGTATCCGCTTCGCCTCCTAATTTTCCAGTAATTTGTGTAACAGTGCCATCAGAGGATGCAGTTAAATTAAGATATTGCTGCTGAGAAATTTTAATCATTTCTTGCTCAATTTCTTCAATAGATCTTTGTAGCTGAGAATCTTCATTATTTTGCTTATCAATTAGAGATTTTCTCTCTTGTATATTTTGTTCTAAGTTCCCATCAGTGGATGCAAGCACTCTTTTCATTGAGTTTAGTTGAATGATTGCTGCTTGAAAATATTGCTGAGCTTTCTCAATGTCAGACTGAGAAATTGCATTGTTTTTTCCTAGCGCAGAGTATCGTTTAAGGTTTCTTTCGGATAAAGATAAATATATATTTTCAGCCTGAATCTCTTTTTCGAGAGCAACTTTTTGTTGAGAAAGTGAACTAATTGATTTCTCGATCATTTCTGTTTGGCTAAGGTGAATTAAATGTAATCTACTCAATTCATTAACAAGTAAATTATGCCTTTTTTTCAGACTGTCTGAAATTAAATCAGAAGTCTTTCCTTGATCACTAATAGAATTCAGATCAATAACGAAAAGTAGTTCATTTTTTAAAACATGCTGACCTTCCACCACATTTACACGAGAAATTATACCCTGATGTATGGCTGTGACTTTTATCAAACCCTTATCTGGTATCAAATAACCGCTAACATGAGATTTTTCACTATACTCACCAAATAAAATAAGAAAAATAAAGCCTAGTATGATTGTAATTGTTGAAACCACATAAACAATTAACCATTTATCGTTATTAAATATTAGTTTTCCTTCATCTTCATTGTTATAATCTTTTATTATGAATAAAGTTTTTTTCATGCCGGTCATGATCATACCAATTATAGATTAACATTGACATGCACATTAAAGATGCGGATAGTATTTTTATAGGCATAAATTATTCATATTTTAACCAAACTAATTTTATGCCTAAAGTCTTCTTTTACTTCATTTATCTTTTTCCTAAATTGACTGATATTATCCTTATCACATTCTGGATTATTTGAATATACATTAATTATTTTCTCGCTATAAAGATTTCCTTTCGCAAAATCATAATGAGAGGTATAAGTAAAAAGTTTTGTTTTTATGGTTTTCTTAAAAGGTTTTTTTTCTAACTTCCATCCTTCAGGAATGTGGAAAAGACTCTTTTCTATATATTCTTCCGAAATACATAAAGAAATTTCTTTTTGCTGAACGCCACCATTACTTAAGATACGTGTCAGTGGTGGATGTAGAAACTCAATTACTTCAGGGTAATTCAGATTGTCAGTATTTTTATTTTTTATATTAAAATTGCTCACAATAACAACGGGATCGTCTTGGGATATCTTATTTTTTAAATTTTCAATTGAACCTTCTCCCGTTAAGTTGTTGTGCTCTAAAATCTTTTTGATAAAAATATTACCACCTTTATCTTGTGCATAATTTAAATCTTGCCTCAAAATTGCAGCTACTGGTCCAATAGCAGTTGTTTTTTGATGTCCTACGAATTGGTTTTTTTCATAGTAAAAATCAACCTCATTTACTATTTTGTTTTTTTGAAGAGATACATTAGGTGTCGTTATTATTCTACCTGTCTGACCATTAACCATTAAGGCAGGCTTTTTTATCTGGTTGGGTAGCAATGAGTTGAATGCTAATAATTTAGATGTTGGATCGGAATAAATATTCAATTCTGGAATAAAAATTATAACATGATCAAACCATGCTATCGTAGGAATGATGTTTTTTTGATAATAGGGTTGAAAAGAAATAAGAATATATTTTGATTTGATGTTTTTGGCTTTAAGTAAAGCTCTCATTAATGTTACATGATCTTTACAGTCGCCATGTCTACTCTTAATTATATCAGAAGCAGAATTTGGTATATATCCACTATCACCAAGTGAAATATTCGTGTACTCAATATTTTGAGAAACCCAGTTAAAAATAATCCTGGTCTGTTCTTTTTTATCTTTTATATTGAATGTTAATTCGTCTGCTAACTTTTTTACATCAGGAGTTGGGGTGCTATAGTGATCTGCCAATTTACTGAAGTTTTTAGCAATTGAATTCCAGCTTTTGAAGCTTGAAACGACTAAATAGGGTGCTGTTTTAATTTTGGATTCACTCTTGTGTGTGTTATGCGCTTGTTTGCTTAAATTCCATGTTATAATTTTTTTCCCATTACTAAACTTAATACTCTTATCAAATCCAGTTGATTGAGTCTTTAGATTAGTAGTGGCAGGAATTTCAAATCTGATGCTATATTTCTTATAGTTAGATTCAATAGGTGCTTTGAATACTTCTGAAAACCCACCAGGAAAGATGGTTTTCTTTTGGATTTTATTAATTGTTATGTGGATTGTATCACCTTCCACTAAATCAGGAAAAGAAATAGAAGTTGTCCTAATGTCTGACAAATTATTCTTTGCCCCGATTAAATCATTATTATCTTGTCTTACAATAGCAGCGACCTCCTGACCATTTTTTTTGATTATCTTTGCGTTTTTTATAGTTAAATTCCAAAAATATTGATCAAAGGGGATTTTTATATTTGATAGACTTTTTGCACCAACAGCAGAATTTATCTTTATAGTTTCATTATACACGGATTTTATTTTTTTATTTTTGCTAACTTCAAAATTTGATACAACCTCAATTGAATATTTTGATACATGATCTTCACAATACACAGATAAAGGTAGCATTGAGATGAAAGTTAAAAATAACTTTTTCTTAGCATTACTCATTATCTTTCTTCCTGTTTTTTGTTTTGTAAATTGAAAAAACCATAGCTACGAAAATGATTATTAGCAATGCTATGTGAGACGGCTTTGGGGGCTCATCATTACTGAAATCAATAAAAAAACTTACAACAATTAAAAGAAAAGCTAATATTCCAAAAAAAAATCTAATTTTATGTTTGTTTGACATTTTATTACCCTTATAAATTAAGTGCCTGCAAAACCAGGCACTTATTAGTTAATTAATTATCACCACCGTCACCATCGTCACCATCGTCATCGCCGTCGTCGCTATCATCATCATTCGAGAGATCATCTGCATAGTTTGCACATGCGGCGGCAGCTCCTAATGCCGCTGCTGCTCCTCCTGCTATAGTTTCAGATGCTAATGCTGTCGCGGCAATTCCTGCGGCACATGCAATACCATCACTTGCTGTGCTTCCACCCGAAACAAGTAAAACTTCTTCTTCAGATAGGACATTTAACATTTCATTTCTCCCAAGGTTAGCTATTTAAGATAACTGCTACTCCGTTACAACAAGAGCCAAAACTGATAAAAAATTAGCTCTTTCATGCACATTTAAAGTTAAACTTTTCTTAGCTTTACGAGTTTCATGTAAATCGTAATTACGGAAATATGTTAAATTTATTTCAATTATTTCACTTCGTTACGAAACCTTTTTTCCATTTATCGCATGTAATAAAATTATTGGAAGTTTTTTTTGAAGATTCCTCGTTGTGTTTATGAATTGTTTAATATATTTTTTTTTGTAACTTTTTGTTCTTATAAGTATCTGGCTTTTTTTTTAAAATAAAGGCTACTATTTCATAGCCTTACTGGATTAATCAGATTTAGAGCGAATGGCTATGTAGCTGGCCGTATTGCCTGTACATATCGCGCAGCACAGAGCCGGCCAGAAGAACGGAGCGGAAACATTATCCTGAAGCTTTCCGGATGACCTAACATGATATTGATACTGCACCGGAAGGCCCGCCTGTACCTCCTCTGTTAACCCGGTAATTTTCCTTCTGGCGGTCCCAGGCCAGCTATGAATGATTTGCCATGTTAAAAATCCTTTTTTCAATATCCTGTCCCCACAGAAACTGAGCCCGTTTTAAAAGGAGTGACAACGCTGGAATAATGACTACGACAGTCAAGATGGTAACAACGCGGACGGCAGAGAAGACTTCCCGGAAATGTATCAGATAAATCCGCCGCGTGAAAAGCGGACGTTATGATGCCAGAGTCAGGTTGATATATTTTAACAAAGGGAGAGAGTAAGTTGGCTTAGTGCCTCTACACGACAAAACTTCGTCTTTAAAATATTTCGTCGACCTTTTTGCACTCGGACCAGGATACTTGATTAATTAGTCAATCCTATTCCTTCCTTACTTTGTATCCCTGGGTAATAGCCGATTGCAGGTGTGCCAGAAGCACCTTCACTTTGACCTGTAGGTATTTTCTGCAGTAATAATTTCTGCTACAGAACTCAGCCGACTTTGGGTGCAAAGTTTAACGTCGTTACATTTTGAGCCAAACATCCGGATTCGGCCTGCCTGAATGTCAGACGAATACTGCCCTATGGAATATTTTTGATAAGTACTGCTCTGCGCTGATGTAATAATGCAGTGCGGATATGTCAGTATCCGCTTCTGTCACAAAGCGAACAGGCTGACTGAGATGAAGGTCCGCTTTGAGCGAGGAGCGGACCTTCGTAGTTTTTCTACACCAGGTAAAGACCTGTAACGCAGCCTCTTATCAGTCAATCGGGAGCAGGTAACCTGTACAGCTGTCGCTATGGATGAATCGTAAATACATTATTCAGACACCCGGTTGTGATTTTATCCCGAAAAAATCCCTTCACACTTATCGTGAAGAAATAAAACAGGGATTTTAGATAGTTGTATGCTCAATTTTCAAAAACAGCAGGTAATCTCATGATTTTAAGTGCTGATCACGTCGGTTTTTCAGTTAAAAATATTGAAGACTCATTATTTTTTTGGACCTATATCCTTGGAGGGAAGTTATTACGCGAAGGGAAAATGTCTGGACCTGTTATTGATGAAGTAACAGGCGCAAGGGGAGCGGATGTCCGAATGGCTTTGCTTGAACTGGCTGGCATTAAAATTGAATTATTACAATACAATAACATTGAACAGCCACAGGAGCCTTCAGCGCCCTATATCCCAGGCTACGCGCATCTTGCGTTTATAGTGCAGGATTTTGATGTGCTCTTGAGCAAAGTATCGGACTATGGCTGGAAGACGCCAGGGAAACCGCAGACAGTTTTGTCAGGACCCATGCAGGGAACCAGAGTAATATATTTACAAAGCCCCGATGGTCAGACGCTTGAGTTGATGGAACGCAGTCAATGAAGTCCACATGTTATGACTTATTAAAACAGTGATATTTGCAATGTTTGCTTCTGGCACAAAGCAGACTCCCGGTTATCTCATTTAAGATGAGCCATCAGTATATCACTGCCAAATAACCCCTTAATTTCTAAAAAAACTGGTTAAGCTGTGCCGGCAGTGTTGCGAGGCTGTCGGCACTTCTTTTCCCTGTAACAGCTAACTTAGATGAGTCTGTTAACATTGGCCCGATCCTTCCTTTTCTTAAAGTTCAGGCTATTCACACAAATCCTGATCGCAGGGCGGATGCATATTACTGAATAAACAGGAAAGTATTTATCCACCGTGACAACCCGGCACTTAAACGGAACACGCTCCTGGAACGTCTGCCAGTTATTATCAGAAAGAGCCGCTTCGTCTGGGGAAGGATAAACATGTCCCTGCCCTGACGTTTCCGGGCTGATTACCGGCTTCTTATTTTCTGAGGTTTTGCGGGGCGATATAATAAAAGCAGAAACCAGTTTGCTCAGTGACAGGGCCTGTTCCTTAAGGGACAGCGCAGCCGCAGAAGCTTCTTCGACAAGTGCAGCATTTTGTTGTGTAACGTCATCCATTTGATTGACCGCCTGATGAACCTGGCTGATACCCTGCGACTGTTCTCTGGCCGCCACTGATATTTCATTAATAAGGTCGTTCACCTGATTCACCGCATCGTTCATGCGGTCAAGATTATATCTGACCCCCTCAGTCTGTTCCGAACCTTTATGGATAAACTGCATCGACGAATCAATCAGCTCTCTGATTTCCTTTGCCGAGGAGGAGGTTCGTTGCGCAAGATTACGCACCTCGCCAGCCACCACGGCAAAACCACGGCCTTCTTCACCGCGCGACGGACGTATTGATTATGATGCCATTCAGCGCCTCGGGAGCTGGCTGGGCAGCATCAATGGTGTTAAAGGATGAGTTGTCCTGGGGCATGCGGATGAAGGCACATTCCTGACCCAGGAAGAACAGGCCTCGGTAATACGTGCTTTCGTTACGTCTGTTGAAGGAAAAATTCCTGTGATTGCAGGTATCACCGGTGAGGGGACGGAAGTGGCAGCGCTTGAAGCTAAGGGGGCTGTTGATGCGGGGGCTTCAGCTGGCCTTCTTTATCCTTCACATGGCTGGATCCGGTTCGGTTATCAGGATGGTGCTCCTCAGGACCGCTATCGCGTTGTGTATGAGGAAAGCGGGCTACCGTTGATTCTGTTCCAGTACCCGGATGTGACCAAAGCGACTTATAACCTGAAAACCTTACTTGATATCTCAGCGCAGCCCGGGGTTTTTGCCATGAAGAACGGTGTCAGAAACATGCGTCGCTGGGATACAGAAATCCCCTTGATTCGCCGGGAGCGTCCTGATCTTCAGGTGCTGACCTGCCACGATGAATATTTGTTGCACACCGTTTTTGATGTGGATGGCATGTTAGTGGGCTACGGTAATATCGCCCCGGAACCTCTGGTTGAAATGATTAAGGCGGGCAAGGATCAGGATTACAGTAAGGCCCGTAAAATCCACGACCGCCTGCTGCCTGTAACGAAAGCGGTTTACCATCGCGGATCTCACATGGAAGGCACGGTGGCACTGAAACATGCACTGGTTGCACGTGGCATTCTTGACCATGCGACAGTGCGTTCTCCCCTGCTTCCTTTAGGCGATGGCGCAGCAAAAGAAATCCATGCGGCGATGCGTTCTGCTGAACCTGGCCTTGTAAATTAGTGTTCCTCGTCTGAGGCTTGATTAGCCGGCCAGACGTTTCGGGCCGGTTAATGTTTTATCAAAAAAGACTGTCAGTGAATACGATTACCGACTTCTGTTGCGGTCGTGGCTGGCGAAGTCAGAAATCTTGCACAGCGATCCTCCGCCTCGGCGCGTGAAATCAAAGAGCTGATTGAATCATCCATCGCGTTTGTAGAGGCCGGAGCGTCTCAGGCCAGTGACGTTGGTGAGAACATGGCGCGAATGGATGATGCAGTCCGTCAGGTCACCGATCTGATTGAAGAAATTTCGGTTGCAGCGCAGGAGCAGTCGCTGGGAATAAGCCAGGTGCATCAGGCGGTGAATCAGATGGACGACGTGACGCAGCAGAACGCCGCGTTGGTTAAAGAAGCGTCGTCCGCTGCACGCTCTCTGACCGAACAGGCAGAAGCGCTTAACGGCCTGGTCGCCGCGTTTACGCCTGGTGCAGACGGGAACTTCAGAAAGCCCGATATCAAGCCACATCCGGGCAGATCTGCCGCGCAACCAGTAACATTAACGCCGCTGGCGGGAACATACCAGAGTAGCGAGAATAACTGGACGCAGTTCTGACAAACAGGATATACCGCCGGCCAGCCCCGGCGGTATATCCGCCATCTCAGGGCTATCGGCTCACCGAAGGCAAATCAGAATGCACAGCAATATATTGCAGGCAATAAAACAGCTGTATTAAGCGCGTTATTGAGGATGCGAACAGCACGTTGATTAACTATGTTGACGCAGGCCTGGATTACATCAGAGTCCAGGTCCTGGCGGATACCATTTCGCATTATGATTTGTCTGTCACCCGGCGCTTTATACATTCTATAAAGAACTGGTCCATTATGGTTTGACAACGCAAATCATCAGCGAAATATACTATTACTTGAGATATTCGGACTAACATATAAATTATATTTCAACATAATCAAAAACTTGCAATTTACATTTACTTTGCCGATTATCATTAAGCGAACCGGCTAACCGGTGAGTAACACTCTATAATCGATAGCAAGTTAATGCAGTCATTTGGGGCTCACGTCCGGGCCCCTTTTTTCTGTGGTTTTAAGGCATGAATACGCGTCTGACGTCAACCCGCATAAGGACGAAAGCGAAAAGCATTACACTTAATATTCGTCTTGTGATCGCGACCAGGGATTGGCTTTTAGCGCTGAGCAGAGGCGTTGAATACTTCATATTTCAGCGTTTAATACCCGACGGGCAAAGATTGCACCTTTCCCCTTTCACTTTATCCCGATGACGTCGTGTTCTCACTTTATGGCAGACCGCGTTTCTGTAACAGGGGTTTTACACTAGGGTAGTTATGAAACGATTAATTTATTTTTTCTTATTGATGACAGGCAATGCTCTCGCGGCTCAGACGCCAGACCTTAAAACAGTACAGGAATACTGCCACATCACGTCCATTCCGTTAATTCAGGCCGCCTCTGATGCCGTCATCTTTGACGCGTTTGGACACCCTGAAAAAATGAAAGCGCTGTCTGATACCGTTTTTTCAAGCCAGATTTTTAAAGCTGCGCCTGACGATGTCCGGAAAGCGATGAAAGACACGCTTGAAGAGGTGATACTGTCCAAAGACAAGAAAGAAAAACTGTTAAAAGCCTATTCAGGTGACAGTCAGCATGACCTGAATGTCCTGTCGTCAGTCTGGGCATATTATTCAGTCGAACCTTACCTGATCAGGTGTGCATATATGAAATTTGCGGGCTAAATCCCCCAATCTTTTCTGCCTGCGCCTGGACAAATGACGGAGCGACGTCACCGACCATCAGCGTCAGCTCCTTACTCCTGTTCTCCGCCTGGCTGGCCATACGCAACCTGTTAGCAGCGGTTCGGCATGTTTTGCGCGGCCTTACCTTCGCCGTACGTTTACAGCATGCGCAAGTCGCACACAGCGGGGCTCGGGTGTATCTGATGCCAGCCAGGACGTTTAATAAATGCGCCGTGCGTACAGAGGATAAACGTCAGCGATACGCAGCCATCCTGCGCACGACACCTTACACTTTTTTGCAGGTAAGCTGGTTTTCCGCAGCAGAAAAGCAATGCGCCCGGGATGCACGCCGAAAGTCGCTTACCGCAGCCCCCGCCCGGCCAACAGAACTTACCGCAGAAGGAACGTTACCCCGTCCTGAAGGTATCCAGACAGGCATTGCACATGGTGATGAGCTGTCGGATCACCCTGTCCGCGTTTGACGGCGTAAGGTCCTGCTCAAACACATTACGCACGGTGCCAAATATGACGGTGATAAGCGTCAGGTTGACGCTACTGACGTCAGGAAACGTCATGTTGCTGGCGCTCGTAAGCATCGCTGTTGTCGCGCTGTTTACCCGCTTGCTAAACGTGTCAATCAGCGGCTGGTTATCCAGCTCTGCCACCGAGCGGTAAAGTGCCTTTGTCACGTCGATACGTGCTGTTTTGGCCTGCCAGTAGGTCATGATCAATGACGCAGTCATGTCGCTGACCGTCGCACCACTCTGGTTGCGGCAGGTGACTTCAATCCTGTCGGCCAGCGCTGCTAAATAGCGTTACATTTACCGGTTCTGGTCTTTTCCCACAGCCGGAACATTTGGCGTTTTTTCCTCACAGGCTGAGAAACGCGTTGAGGCGGTTCCTGCCATCACCAGGGTGAACGCGCTTACCCTGTCTGCCCCGTATGGCGGTCTGCTGTCCTGTTATTGGGCCGGAAGACGTTCAGGCGCAGGATAAAAGCTCAGATAGCCTGCGGGCAGAAAGCTGACTGGCCTGTAGCCGGTCAGTTCAGGAAACACAGACACCGCACCTGTGAACGGTGTCTGTCGATTTTACTCGTTATGCGTTGCCATCGTTCGGGCAACTCGGACCCACACCCAGCGAAGGATCATCACAGGCCTGGTTAATCTCCAGATGGTGATGCCACGCGGCCAGTTTAACTGCACGTTCATTAACAGAAACATCAGGCTTTTTAGCAGAAACATTGCCGGTTGCCACTGCACCGAAAGTCATTTGAGAAGGCAGATCCTTTGCAAACGAAGACACCTGCAGGCCAGCCAGTACGACAGTGGCCAACGCTGTGGTTTTAACTGCATATTTAATGACAGACAGAGACATGATGAATCCTCTCAGCTTAAGTAAGTTAATCGCTGTTTGCCCGGACAGCACTCAGCGAAATGAGAAACATGTTCACAAAAGCGGGCGCGGTGTTAAGACGCGCCTCAGGTATTCAAAAATTCTTCTGTGACAGTTTGATGATATCGGTTGTTAAAGAGAGTAATGAAATATTGCCTGTGTAACGCGGGGAAACAGTTGCAGGAAAAGGCGTCCAGACCCTGCCAGGCTCCTTAATCTTGAGGCCTGATTTCTCAGCCTATCTCAGATCACCATGGTAAATAACCGGTTTGTTTACACGCCCGAAGCGGGGAATGGTAAAGCTCCTGTCTCACCAATCCGAGGCACAGAGAGGCAAGGAAACAGGCGTGTTTTTTAATACTGACCCGCTTTGAGATGGGTGCCTGTTTGCATTCAGCCAGCCATCAGGTATTTTTACTGTGACAACTTAAGTAAAAACGCAGGTCACATGTCTACTGAGCTGACAGGCGGAGTTGAGGTAAATCAGACGGCCATCTGAAAGTTAAAAACGCAGAATGGCAAGATTAAACAGTCAAATATTGAATTGCTTTACCTTGATATCGACATGATGGACCTTTGACACTTCTCTTAATTCTCTTGCCGTCTGAATTCTGAGATTTTTTATCAATTCTTTTGCGCTGGCTTTCAACACCTTGTCTTTTCTGAAAATCAAATTGCTTCCGAAAGTAATATTTTCACGAAGCGTAAATACATCTACTGCTTCAGCGTTAATCCCCGCCAGGGTCAGAGGATGCACAATACCCACACCGGCCCCAGACGTCACCATTTCTAACACCGTATGACAATATGGCGTTTCAACGAGCATGTTTAAGCTTAATTTCTTTAACCGACACTCTTTTTCCAGCGCTATTCTCGTCGTATCCTCAGAGTTAAGGGCGATAAAGTTTTGATCGGCTATCTCTGTAAGGCTGACCGATTTTACTGAGGCGCTGAGCATGTTTTTTGGCGTAATGAATACACCTTGCACCGTGCAGAAACTGTAAAAAACGCAGCTGTTGCCATATATTTCGTTTGCTACCAGACCAAAATCCAGTTCTCCCGAATCTACGGTTTCATAAATATCACGAGAACTGTTAATAGAAAATTTGACTTTCGTCACAGAGGCTTTGACAAAGTCAGCAATCACTTTCGGAATCACTTTTTGCCCGAACACCGGGTGAGCCGCAAGATGGATGGTTGTATCAATGCGATTTTTGAGAGATTTCACTTTGTGTTCAATCAGTTCTATACCGCGAAAATGTTTTTCAACCTCTTTCATAAGCAGGTGAGCATTTTCCGTGGCTTCTAACCTGCCCCTTTCTCGCCTGAACAACACAAGCCCGCATTCGTTTTCAAAAATTTTTAATTTCTGGCTGACGGCAGACTGAGAAACGCCAATCATTTCAGCCGCTTTCGTTGCGCTTCCTGTAAGCATAACTGCTCTGAAGGTTTCAATTTCTCTGTACACAGCCCATTACCTGTACTTATAAAGTCATTAGTGTTCAGTATAGAATTACGCTTTTTTAAGCGCAATAGTGGGGGCAGCGTATAAACACAAGGGGAAAAGCCGTGAAAAATAACAATGATAAACATTCATTTAAATCTCTGGCGACGCCGGTTTACAGAGGTTCAACAATTGTCTTCGAGGATTTTCAAAGTTTCGAAGAAAGAAAGAAAAGGCAGCCGGATGGATTCAGTTACGGCATTACGGGCTCACCCACCCACCGCGAACTGGAAAAATTAATTTCCAGCCTGGAAGGCAGCCGAAATACCGTTGTACTTCCTTCAGGCCAGGCCGCCCTGGTGCTGGTATTGATGTCAACATTGAAGGGCGGAGACCATATTATTGCGCCTGATTCCTGCTACGGGCCGTTACGTGACTTTCTAACAGATTATTTAGCACAGCTAAACGTTGAAGTTACATTTTGCCCACCGCGAGATACTGCTTTTATACAGAATGCACTATGTGACAACACCCGGCTGATCTTAATTGAGTCACCCTGTTCACTGACAATGGAAATACAGGATATTGAACAAATTGCCATGCTAGCGCGTCGACATAATATTCTCACGGTTGTCGATAATTCGTGGGGAGGTCCGCTGCTGTCCAGACCATTCAGATTTGGCGTGGATTATGTCGTCGAGGCGGTGTCGAAAATGATGAATGGCCATTCTGACATTCTGCTGGGCAGCATCAGCACTGTTGATAATGAACACCATGCCCGTCTCAGAAAGTTGCAGGATATTATGGGCATGTATGTCAGCCCCGACGACTGTTTCCTGGCGATAAGAGGGCTTGAAACGTATTCATTACGCCAGGAGAAACAGTCCTCTTCGGCTGAGATTATTTCTCACTGGCTTGAGAAGCATCCTGCCGTGGCCGCTGTGTTTCATCCCGGACAGGCATCTTCCGAAGACAATCGTCTCTATAAGAAATACTTTGATGGATATGGAACTGTTTTTTCTTTAACGTTAAAAGATGAAAGTCGCCTCGAACGCTTCTTTGACAGCCTGACCCGGTTCAGAATTGGAGCCAGCTATGGTGGCACCAAAAGCCTGATTGCCTATTACTCGCCTGAAAGTCTGTCTTCCCGGCGTTATCACGACAGCACCGCCTCTATTATCAGGCTGTCTGTAGGCCTGGAAGACTGTCAGTTACTTATTAACGATCTTGATTCCGCATTGAATAAAATAATTTAAATAAACATAACATCCCCTCTTGAAATGGAGATTACCATGTCTTCCAGTACCCTTACGCCAAAAATAACCGGGAACACCGTTAAAACAGATATAATGTGGATTTTAGCCATTTATGGATGTGCCGTCGGAAGCGGATCGCTTTTCTGGCCTGTGAGTCTGGGCAGCGCCGGCTTATGGTCAATGATGATACTTATTGCTCTGGCATTTCCGGTTACTTATTTTACGTACCGCGTGCTTTCCCTGTATATCTCGGCAGGAACGGTGACGAGAACGTCAAAAAGCAATCTTATCGACACAACCAACGAATTACTGGGAGGGAAAGCGGTAAAATTTCTTACCGTGGCGTACTTTCTCATTATGGTCCCATCATTGGCCGTTTATGCCATAACAATGAGCAATACATTTTTGGATTTTTTCAAAACGCAAATGGGGTTTCCTCCCTTAAACAGGGGCGCTACCGTTTTCGGAATAATCTTTCTGATGTCGCTTATTTCTTTAGGAAAAACAGAGACGATATTAAAAGTTGTCGGGGTAATCGTTTTCCCATTCATCCTGTCTTTGATTTTTTTTGGCATTATGTCAGTTCCACACTGGAATACTTCTTTCCTTACCGCGGAGGCGAATACAACGTCAATACCGGAGATTGCAAAATCCCTCTTCAATAACCTTCCGGTATTAATTTTTGCTTTCAGCTTCACGCCCATCGTTTCCAGCCTGGTTGCTCATTATAAACAGACCCACGGTGAACAGGCTTTCGAAAAAATAAATCAGATCCTCGTTCTTTCACTGATAGTCATCATATCAACAGTCGTCTTTTTCTCGCTCGGGTGTATCTTTTCCTTAACGCCGTCAGACATTAAGGAAGCGCGCCTTGAGAATCTGACATCGCTGTCAATACTGGCAAGAAAGTTTGACGCTCCCTGGCTTGCCATCTGTTCTCAGATAATTATATTTTTTGCGGCGATGAAAGCCTTCCTGGGTACGTTTATTGCCACGCGTGAAAGCCTGACTGGAATGGCGCTTAATAATTTCGGATGCAACGACGCCTTTTCAAACGGAACGGGAATGCGCCTTGTATCTGTCGTGGTCGTCTTTTTTATTACCATCATACCCACCATAGCTAATCTGGATGTTATTAACATCATCAAGTATTTTATGGTCCCCGTCAGCGTATTCATTGTTTTCTTTCTGCCTCAATATGCATTTTACCGAATCCCGGCATTGCGTCATCTTCGCGGTGGATTCATTAACTGGTTTGTCATCCTGACCGGAATATGTGCTCTGTTTGCAGGTGTTTTAACTATCATCAGGCACGTTTTCTGATAAAGTTTAACGCCTGAAATAAGGATGCTATTGTCGCCTCTTATTTTGCTGATCACTACAATAAGAACATTGTCTGTGTGATGATTGATCACCTGCTCTGCGCCCGTTAGCAGAGCAGGTTTAATGATAATGAAACTCGACTATCGGACGTAAAGCGGCCTGGGTTGCGTCGTTTTAAACCGCCTTTTACTCTGTAAACCCACCTTCCGGGTCAAATTCATAAACGATCGCGTTTGCATCAGCCAATCATACGGATCAATGCTCCGCGAATACGCATTATCACTCCCTCATAACGGTGACTACCCCACACTGCCGCGTTTTGCGCTGACATATGTGGCGAAAGTTTGCGGTCTGCTGAGCGTCAGTAAAGATGTTAATCAGGCGACGCGCCTGCTGATAGCATTGCCAGCCGCTTCTGCCGGATTTATGCACTGCGCCCTCCTCTCGTCTGTCCATGAACTCCAGTCAGGCTGCCGCCTGCTTCGGACGCACGCTTAACCTTCCGGTGTCCGGCCAGACGGCCTGTCAGACGCTGGCAGGGGAGCAGGACAGCGCTCAGCCTACAGTGCGCCAACATTTTCGACGCGCCAAATGTGGCACAGGCATTAATGTACGGAGAGGGTTCAGTCCCCGGAAAACGGACGAAGAAGGGTTAAAGAGCACAGCGTCAGGCGAAGGCGTGATCCGCTAAAGCACGCCGCCCAGCGACGTTCGCTCAGTCCTGTGTCGGACGGCTGCGGATGGAAAGTGAAATATTAATTTAACAAAACAAGTGTGGAGCAAGCGGAGCGGTGTGCCGATAGTAAATTGTGGTTAGTAACTAAAAACACAGCAAAATAACAATTTAACAGAGAGAGCGCATGAAAATTTCCACCCGCCTTGCCGCCGGTTTCGGCCTTCTTATCCTCCTGTCTGCCATATGTACTGGCACTGCGCTTCATGCCCTGATTAAAGCGCGTGAAAGCCTGGACGATGTTGTTCGTTACAAAATGAAAAAAAGCCAGCTTGCCACCCTCATGC
>Ga0153955_100459_pt1 | contig 19833 bp, 22 predicted proteins | sample TSFL039MetaG_FD_104744 | JGI IMG/M metagenome (GOLD analysis project Ga0153955, IMG submission 104744) | Attine ant fungus gardens microbial communities from Florida, USA - TSFL039 MetaG | ecosystem: Host-associated > Fungi > Mycelium > Unclassified | place: USA: Florida, Wekiwa Springs...
TATATAAGGCTTCATAGTCTGAGGATTAGACCTCAGACTTAACAACATCTTTTGTTGCTAAACTACTTCGCATTTTTGAGCCTTTTGAAGACCACTCTTGCAAATTACAAACTAGTAAGTAACCATTTGTGATAGTATTGAATATCTATTGGGTTTGATATGACTGCTCCAGCACATTGTCCTTACAACACACCATATGAGGCTGAAAGTTTCCGCTTACATCACTCAAACAACGTGCATAAATATTAGTCCTACATTGACCAACTGGGTTCCAGCTCGCCCCCTCTCGACCAACTCACTAGATCACTAGTAGAGACCCAAGAACTAAAACACAAGGGCAGGCTTGCCCCTGATTCTGTCCTTTTACCATATAGGAAGCCATCTTGGGTGGACGAACAATCTAGAGAGACAAGTTTACGATGGGTAACATGGTTTAAAACCAACTATAGTGGGTAGATGGGGTTATGAAATGTGGGGGAGGGTGAATCAGGAGATGGAAAGCATTATTTGGAAATATGGTGGCATTCATTGTTTTTTTCTACAGCTCCTTCATATCATCTCCCTGGGGAGTGATATTACACCAACTATTCAGGTAACTAACAGCTAGAAGACTCATGGAAACCGCAAGGTTGAAATGTGTCGATCAAAGGAAGTTTGAGAAGTATTTTTAGTCATATTCCGCAGGGACTGTTATCACACACCTTTGCCTGTTACGGAGTTGTGTATCTACATGACAAATGGTACAGGTTTGATTTAAAAAAATAAAAATAAAAAAAAAGTGGCAGAGTATCACTGTGTGACTTGACAATGCAAGCGGCAACTTGACATTTTTATGTCCACCATGTGCTTCGAACTGAGGACCTTCTGTCTGCCCAAGAATTAACGTTAGACAGACACGCTTTCCAACTGCGCCATCGACTTGCACGCAGTATTGAGTAATATACTCCTTAATAGCTAAACTCGATCTACAGACTATTGAGTGACTTTTGAATCCACGATTCACCATGAACTATCTATGCGAGGGTGTTCCAAAATCAACTCCATCTTATGGCCACCATGGTTCTCTGCACCCTATCTGTGGGGTCCCTCTCCCTTCTATATTACCACTCTGGAAACGTGAAAGAAGAAAAGAGGCACGGATTTATTCCCTTTTATACTTGTCAGTGCGGATGCAGCTGCACCCGTCGCTGTCAGTTTGGAGAAATCGCTCAATCTTGCCTACTTGGCTGGATCCTATTATACTCTTCCAGCCCATTTTACTTCTTTTTCATTCTGTGTTTGTCTCTTTCGTATGACATGATTTGTATATTTATCAGAGGCAGTGAGCCTCCGTGGTCAGTAGGCTACCACAGACTGTACGTACACCGCGTTACAAATATTATAAGTGGCAGAGTGTGACAGTGTGACAGATCTAAAAGCGGCGACTTGACATCTAAATATCCGCCGTGTCACTAGGACCAGAAAAAACAATTGATTATGGTAATTTTATTCACCGGTGCAATCACCGCCAACTGCCTATTACCCCGGTGCTCTGAAAGCTTCATTCAACTCTTGTTTATCGATAATTGCCCAACTTTGACACTCGCCCACAAAATTCTGCGACTGAAAGTGATGCCAAAGTCTTCTTTTCCTCTGTCTGGGCTGTTCGGAGTTCTCAAGCCATCCGGGCCAACAAGCATGTCTGTTTTGAGGGATGTGAAGAAGCTCGTCGCGAAATCTTCTTTGTTTGTCGAGCCAGATAAACTTGTGAAGCAGGATAACTCAAAAAAAAACTCCAAAAAACGGAGTAGATCCGATCCTGTGAAGATCGGACAAGGCGGGACACTAGATCCCCTCGCAGACGGTGTCCTTGGTGTGTCTACGCTCGAGCATGCGAATTTTAACCCGAGAACTGACCCATTCAATCGTAGTCATCGGCGTAGGAAAAGGAACCAAACATTTGAACCAATTCTTAGGCTGTACCAAAGTCTCCAACTGTCAGCTTTGGCAATATTCTGTGCTCACAGACCAACGCAGGAGTATCATGTGACTTGCCTACTTGGATGTGAAACGGATACATACGACAGCGAAGGGAAATGCGTGCGTCTTGCTCCATGGCATCATGTCACAAGAGAGCAAGTTGAGTCTGCATTATCCAGGTTCACTGGTGAGATTTTGCAGACCCCGCCAATGTGAAGGACAAATTCGTGGTTGTGTAAACTGAAACTGACTGATATATTATTCGACAGTTTCTCAGCGCTGAAAATGGATGGAAAGCCTCTATACGAATATGCGCGGAAAGGCATATCGCTTCCTCGTCCCATTGAGAAACGGCAAGTGACTGTACACGCCCTGGAACTTGTTGAATGGAAGGGACGAAACCATGATTTCAGTTGGCCCAAAGAATCGCTAAGTAATGACGAGAAGAAAGCCATGGAAAATGCTTTGAAGAGTGTTGAGAGTGAAATATCTCTCCAAGATAATGCGGAAGTGCCTAATGCGAAGGAGAATCCCACGGCATTTGTTCTCAAGATGACGGTTTCCGGTGGCACGTATGTCCGCTGCATCATCCACGACCTAGCCCATCATTTGAATTCAGCGGGACACGTTGTAACGTTAACTCGGTCGCGGCAGGGCAAATTTGTCATGGGTGAGCCATCTGAAGAAGGAGACATCTCATGTTTGCCTTGGGATGTCTTCCGCAAAGCACTAGACGCCTCAGAAGAACCAGATGAAGAAGGACGGACCGAGTGGGAAAGGAATGTTCTAGGTAGATTGGAGGTCATTAGTAAATGATACCAGTTTTCAGTGAGCTTGCTATCTTATTTCAGTAGAATCCTCGGGATCGTAATTCCTCGCGTTCGTGCAGATTGTTGGTTTGTTCTCCCGTGGTACGCGATAGTAGCTTGTTGTATAGATTTCATTCAACATCTCGTTACTTACCCATGAGCCGTTGGATCAGGACAAGATTACCTCAATTCTTTTTCTCTAGGGGAGCTCTTAGCGTCCTACATGTGGACACGATACCCCCAATGGTCTGAAGGTTAGCTTCAGGTGGCAATTAGATGTAAATACAACTTAGGCTGACGTCTCTCTGTGCCCTTTCAAACTATAGTATTTTGAGCTTGCATATTGATTGATTGATCATTGTCATGTCGTTGGTTTGGTTGTTGATTGCGAGTACTCATTATTTTGATTACTGTTTAGTTCTCCATGTTGGACCTCTCTTCCTTTCATAGGTACACCAATGAAGGGGACCTTAGGTTCCCGAGGTACCACGTAGAGTACTTCACCGCGGGCTGCGGCCGAGTACTGCGTTACAAATTTTTCAACCAAAAAAATAGCTTGGAGCTTTTCACTACCACCGTCCTACATGTGACATGTGGGTTAGATCCCATGTCTGCCTCCATGTCTTCCGGAGAAACGGTCCGAAAATCGCCATCCGGTCCGTCACTCCCGGACCGAGCCAACCATTTAATATATGTATATATATAGGCTCATCTCGCAACCTCCCTCCTCAGCTCGTCATCCTTTCGTTGATTTCAAAGCATGGCCATAAACGGAGTGAATGGCCATCTATCTGTCTCTAGGCCTCTGAAGGCAGGCATATTCGCTCCTATCCCAACCTTTTTCTTACCAGATACTGAGGACTTAGGTGGGCATGATCTAATGCATTACAGTGTTAAATCTCTGCGATTGAATCTTTGTAATTTCAGATTTAGAAACTTTTGAAACACATGTATCTCGGCTTGGCTTGTCCGGTGTAGCTCCTGTCATTGCTGGATCCATGGGAGAAGCTTCCCATCTCACACGCACCGAGAGAATCACACTCATTCAATCGGCTAGGAGAGCTCTGAATGATGCGGGCCTGGTGCAAACCCCAATTATTGCAGGAACAGGAACAGGTAGCACAAGGGAAACCATTGAGTTGACCAAGGATGCGGCCGCGGCGGGTGCAGATTATGTTCTAGTTATTGCAAGCGGCTATTTTGCCGGTGTCTTGGCAACGCATCGGGAGGCCCTGAAATCTTACTGGAGTGAAATTTCCGAGAAGAGCCCTGTCCCTGTCATGATATACAATTGTGAGTCGATGAACCTGGGCTTCAAATGAAATTATTGAATCGCTTCAGACCCCGGAGCAAGTGGGGGTATTGATCTCGACTCGGACTTGATTATTGATTTAGCTAAAGAATGTCCGAACATTTGCGGTGTCAAGCTCACGTATGTCTGTGCCTCTGCTTATAGCTTTAGCTCATGGTTCATAGGTGTGGAAACGTTGGCAAACTGACGCGTATCGCCGATGAAATTTCCCGTCCCACGTTTTCTATCAATTATCCTCGTCGGAATACCGACGCTCCCTTCCTCGTTCTGGGGGGATTCGCTGACTTCCTGACGACTTCCACTTTTGCAAATGCACATGGTGCCATCACCGGACTTGCTAATCTTGCGCCCGTGAGTTCTGTCTTATACTGGGATATTCGTCCTAAACGCATTCACCTACTTTGTTACTCAAGTACTCAACCGTGAAACTCTACCATTTATCTGAAGCTTCCAGAAAGGATCCATCCGTACTTCCGGAAGCTCAGAGAGTACAAGGGATAATAGCGCGAGCTGATTACACCATTGCGAAAGCCTCAATTGCCGGGACGAAGAATCTTCTTGAACGCCTCCATGGATATGGTGGAGTCCCACGCAAACCCTTGCCGGCTATGGATTGTACTGTTGCCCAAAACCTCTGGGAGCATCCACACACACACGACTTGATTCAACTTGAGCGAGAACTTAGTGACAAAATTGTGGACTGAGAGGTGATATCAGAGTGATATCTTACCACATCCGCATGTCTAACACACCTATGTATTTCTACATAATGCATGCTTTTCGTCTGTAGTAGCCTCATTTTCCGGGTTATCACATCTTCTGGCTGAGTTCTTAACCGTCAGGCATACTCTACCCCTTTAGTTGATTGGATACAATTCATTATCGCATGGGAGGTAATTAGTAACCTCCGACAGTAGCTTCCATCAGTCAGAGTACTTCCAGACCGATGGATTACTGCAAATGGTTATTAACCGCCTTTCAATCGCTTTCCAAGTCTTGCGATGTTCACCTGTCAAGGTTTCGACTGAGTATTTGACCATCCTCCAGACCAACTAATCAGCTTGCCCTTTCACTATCGGTCTCTTTCGATAATAAGTTTCCCTGCAAAATATTTGCAATTAGTTTCTGTTTTGTTTATAAGGATTCGCCGGCCTCAGAATTTTGATATCCTAGAATTCGACACGGTCGTACTGCGCCTCACTGTGTAGAATCAAATAGCTTTCTTTTTTGCCGTTAAGATGACTAATGGAGATTGATCGATAGCTTTGGGTCCCAAACGCGGAGCTGGCGGCCATGAGATACCGTTGATCAGTGATAGGCACTTGAAGGGAAGAGTCACTAGATCAGGCTGTAGTCAGTCGGTCCGACTGCGTGTTCTTTGTAGTTCCAGGAACATCCGTAGCACGACATGATTCATTTACAACGGATGAAGGTTGCTTCTTTGTTAATGTTGGTATTTATTGATAATTAAAGCATACGACTGGATGATATCACAGTTCACCTGGAGTGACATATAGCAGCCGCAGGAGCATAGATTTACTGCCTAGTTGGAATGTCTCCATCGCACGTGAGTAGCACAATTTCTCACACCACTACACTCATGCTTCCATCATTATCGAACGGCTCGATACAGCCGGTCTACAGCCGAAGTATCCCATCAAAGGACATACGCCTACCAAGTGTTTGCTTGCCAGGTCACCACTTGTTGTATACTGTAGTTTTTGTGGAAACGCGGGATGGCTCGAGGGCCATATCATGTATTCCAAGTATCTGTCCAAGTGCCACATTTCGGTACATCGACCAATTTCCCAAGATTGCCTAAACTGGGTCTGTGGCTTCCCTTGACCCACCATACCAACGCCTAATTTCTTCCAGGTCACCGATGCTTTCAAACAACTGTCAAGCACATACCTGGGTCTGGGCCTCAGGGAACTCCTTATACATCCTTAATTGTTGGTGTTCCTCGCGAGATCTTCCCAGATGAACGACGGGTGTCTATTACTCCTCAAAATGCTGCCCTGCTGCGCAAGAAAGGCTTTTCTAAGGTCCTCATCGAGCGTAACGCTGGTCTTGGCGCACAATTCCTAGATGAACACTACGCTGCGGCCGGTGCCACCCTCGTGGCTAGGGACGAGTTATTTAAGCAATCAGACATTTTGTTGAAGGTGCGACCTCCACTAACAGGCCAGGAGGTGGAAAGGATTAGGGAGGGGAGTTCTGTTATATCGTTCCTTTATCCAGCACAAAATAAGGCGATCGTGGATGCTCTCGCACAACGCAATGCCAACGTCTTCGCGGTATGCTACAGCTATCACTACATGACGAGCTCTTCTTATAGATTTATTACCTAGATGGACATGATACCCCGCATCTCACGTGCACAAGTTTTCGATGCTTTGAGGCAGGTATCCAGGCCTTTCTGGGTGGCAAGTAATAAGCTTGGTTTTCATGCAGTTCTATGGCCAACATTGCAGGATATAAAGCTATCCTAGAAGCTTCCAATCATTTTGGTAGATTCTTGACCGGTCAAGTCACTGCTGCTGGGTGAGCTTAAAAACTTATATATTTCTCCACCCTAATACTCTCTTCAGCAAGGTATACATTTCCCAGATGATTTCTTTCTATGTTCATCTCGATAAAATTTAGATTCCTCCTGGAAAAGTTTTGGTTATCGGTGCAGGTGTTGCTGGTCTGAGTGCAATAGCTACTGTGCGTCACTTTCTATTTCTCTTAGAGTTCTTGTGTTGATCAGGATATAGGCAAAACGTCTTGGTGCCATCGTCCGGGGCTTTGATACACGTCCAGCCGCTCGCGAACAAGTTCAATCTCTCGGTGCCGAATTCCTAGAAGTCAATATCAAGGAAGATGGTAGCGGTGCGGGTGGATATGCGAAGGTCATGTCTAAGGAATACATTGCTGCAGAAATGGCCTTGTTCGAAGAACAGTGCCGGGAGGTTGACATCGTAATTACCACTGTTCGTCTGATCACCTTCATCACCACTTTCTGCCCTGAATTTAATCACAGGCTCTCATTCCTGGAAAGCCAGCTCCAAAGTTAATTACTAATGATATGCTTGCCGTAATGAAACAAGGGTCCGTTGTTGTAGACCTGGCAGCTGAAGCAGGCGGTAATTGCGAAGCCACTGTTCCCGGTGACATTACAGTACATAACGGGGTTACAGTCATCGGTAGGGGCATCCCGGAGCATCTGTTGTGTATAGCTCTCAAACGTCTTTTCCAGGCTACACAGACTTGCCTTCCAGACTACCAACACAATCTTCATCACTGTATTCTAACAATATCGCCAAATTTCTGCTGTCAATGGGAGGTGATGGTCGGTACTTCATCGACCTTGAAGATGAGGTTGTTCGCGGTGCCATCGCAGTGCATGAAGGTCAAGTATTACCTCCTGTGCCTCGTCCACTTCCCCCACCAGTCACATCTCCGACACCAACTACGGCAACCGAAAAGGTTTCTGTAGCTATTACTCCCTGGCAAAAGGCAACACGAGAAGTTGCTGTTGTCACAGGTGGAATGGGTACTGCTATCACTTTGGGGAAGGCCACTGGCACTGCGTTTATGGATAGCTTCTTTACTTTTGGTCTCGCAGGCCTAGTTGGTTACAGGTAGGCAAACCTCTGATCTGGTATCTGTCTACTTTCTCAGACTTTTGACAGGGTAATCTGGGGCGTTACCCCTGCTCTGCACTCTCCTCTCATGTCCGTTACCAATGCAATTTCTGGATTGGTGAGATTTACATTCCTGTCTAAACAAGAAAAACTTACAGATCTCTAGGTTGGTGTTGCTGGTATGTTTGTCATGGGTGGTGGTTATCTCCCTAGCACCCTGCCCCAAACTCTTGGTGCTCTAGCTGTTTTACTTGCCACAATCAATGTTTCAGGTGGTTTCATCATCACTAAGCGTATGCTCGACATGTTTAAACGTAAGCTTTGTGGTCATGTTTCATTCATTTTTCTCATTCGTTCATAGGTCCATCTGACCCTCCTGAGTATCCTTGGCTTTACTCTGTCCCTGCAGTTATTTTCACGGGTGGTTTCCTTACTGCGGCGAGTACTGGAATGGCAGGGCTTGTGCAGGCAGGTTACCTCACGAGTAGCATCCTTTGCATCGGTATGAATACTATAGCACAGCATTTGAACATCATGTTGATGAAGGTTCAGGTTCTTTATCTGGCCTCGCCTCTCAGGTCACTGCTAGGCAAGGGAATATTCTCGGTATCCTCGGGGTCGGATCTGGTGTCCTCGCCTCTTTGTCTGCCGTCGGTTTTCCCATAGAAGTCATTGGACAATTTGCAGGTGTTGCTGCCATCGGAAGTCTTCTGGGTGCTCTCATTGGTCGGCGTGTGACTGCTACGGAATTGCCACAGACCGTCGCAATGCTGCACTCCATTGTCGGTTTGTCAGCTGTTCTGACCAGCATCGCTAGTGTTCTGCAGGATGTCTCCCATCTTTCTACCCTGCATATGGTCACTGCTTATTTAGGTGTTGTCATTGGTGAGTGTGAAAGTTGAATTAATTGTTCGCATGCGCCATTAATGTCATTACGACTAGGTGGTATCACTTTCACAGGTTCGATCGTGGGATATCTCAAGCTGGCCGCCAAGATGGCGAGCAGGCCTCTGGCACTCCCTGGCAAGCACCTTGTGAACTCGACTCTTTTGGGTGCGAATGTTGCCACAATGGCTGGTTTCATCTCAACAGTTCCTTCAACACCAATGGTGGCTGCTTCTTTCTTGGGAGCGAGTACGGTTCTCAGTTTCATCAAAGGCTTCACAACCACTGCAGCAATCGGGGGTGCTGATATGCGTATGTGTAATGCCTTCGCAAAGAATTTTCACAAGATATGACACTTATTTACCAGCTGTTGTGATTACCGTTCTGAATGCCTATTCGTGAGTAGAGGATCTGCAAGTAGAACTTACTAATGACTATCGAAACACGCTTGCAGCGGATTCGCGCTTGTGGCTGAAGGTTTTATGTTGGATAACCCGCTTCTGGTGACTATTGGGTCCCTCATTGGTGTCAGCGGTTCAATTCTATCCTACATCATGGTCAGGAAGCATTCAACATCTTCTTTTACGGTGTCTAATTTATGTGGTGTAGTGCGTTGCAATGAATCGTTCTCTCACGAACGTGCTTTTCGGAGGAATCAGCGCACCAGTGGGCACTACCGAAACCAAGATCGAGGGTTGTATTACTCAAACCACTGTTGATGACACTGTCGAGGCATTGGCTAATGCTGATAGCGTTATCTTGGTAATTATGCTCATCCCACTTTGATCTCTTATACTCGAAGCCTCATGCTTGATATGTAGGTAGTTGGGTATGGAATGGCTGTGGCAAAGGCACAGTATGCGATCTCTGAGATTACTGCTTTACTTAGGGCCAAAGGAGTTAATGTTCGGGTAAGCCTTGATACTCCCAAAAAATATTTCTTCAAATGTTAATCATGAACATATCGACTTTAGTTTGCTATTCACCCAGTGGCAGGGCGTATGCCGGGGCAGTGTAATGTACTTCTCGCTGAGGCATCTGTTCCCTATGACAGTGAGTTCTCCGTTTTCCGCATTGTTCTTTGCTCGACTCAATATTGTACCAAGTTGTGCTCGAGATGGATGAGATTAACGACGATTTCAAAGACACTGACGTAACACTAGTTATTGGTGCTAACGATACGGTCAATCCCATTGCCCTAGAGCCTGGGTCTGCTATTGCCGTAAGTAGCTATAAAATCCTGTTCCATAAGTACTTTACTATCACACCGGCTAATATGGCATAGGGTATGCCTGTGCTTCACGCATGGAAGAGCAAGCAGGTGATTGTGATGAAACGTGGATTGGCCAGTGGTTACGGTATGAGATTACTTGTCGCTGATGACGCTCAAACTCTTGACTTCCAATGTTAGCTGATGTACCAAATCCTATGTTCTATATGCCTGGCACCAAGATGCTCTTTGGAGATGCGAAAGATACATGTGAAAGTACGTAGTATGGCGTCTTTATCACAGTGAAATTTAACCTATCTTCCGGTGTCTAGCTATCAAACGCGGCTTAGAAGCACGTGGCTGATCACAAAACCAGATGTGTTCAAAGACCAGTCTAACAGCATGGCTCTTTCCTTTTATATGCGGTGGTAGCATATTTGTACTGTCGTTTAGCCGATGCCATTTGTTCTGACTTGATTACTTTCACTATGATGTTTTACAAGCCTCTCCTTTTCTTGCTCATGTGAAATGACTAGAAATTATTATTGCTGTTGAGTAGCCAAAAGTCCCTTTTGTAAACGTCTCATGCCAAGAAAAGAAAAAGTTCGAACAAAATCAAAACGTCGACGAATCTGGACGATCACGGAAAAGAAAAGGTTGCGTCACAATCTGGAAGAAAGCCTGGAGATGACCAATGACAACGACGACAACTGCTGATAAACATGAATGGGTGAAGTTTTGCGTTCACAGACATGAACAAAAGAAGGCGGTATTCGTCTCTAGAAATAAAAAAATAAAAAATAGGCGTTCAATGGTTCATAACCAGAGCAGGGATAAAGGAAATTATGTATTATACGTGAAGTTTTCAGAAGGTTCATCTCAGAAGGGCCTCCAACAGACATCTGCTTTTTGATGATGCATCACCGTGTGTAGGCAACCCTTGCCTTCTCTGAGTCTGGGAAAGGAAGGCACGCGAGTGAGGAGGATACCGATGACAAGGACGTTGTTGACGAAACTGCGGTAACTCCACCAAGTGTACGTATAGGATAAGCTTCGGGGGTGGGTGATCGCATCGACTCCGTGTACCGCTTTTCGTTCCTTCCAACCCATGTCAACGTCAAAGGAAGAGGTTCCTTTGGTAAAGAAATGGGGAAGAAAGCTGTTAGTCGTTTAGGTTGAGAGTTATACAACCATGTCGCAACCAGAACGACAACAGATCCCAGAAGAAACGTGGACGTCATCTGGAAATTGAATAGAGCAACGGACGCAAGGAATGAAATGACTATGCTCAAGCTAGTCGCGAAGCCCTTCAGAATATTATCGGAGTATTTGATAACCATTGCTGTGAGCAGTCCACCAAGAACTTGGACAACTACGGTTGCCCATGCCCAGGGCCCAAAATTTTGGAACAATAGTGGGAGGAAACTTCCAAATCCACTGGCCATTTGTGAACCATATGTGACAATGATGGGGGCCAATGCAGGCAAGAGGGAGAAGAGGGATAACTGAACATTTCGCACCCAGAGGTCAGCCTGGGAGTTTTTCAAAACCATTTCAAAATAAACCCCGGCCAGGCCTGAGGTGAAACAGGCTGCTGCAACAGCCACAAAGCCCTTCAGCACATTCATGGATGGGGTAGGAGGCCCCCCTGCTGCGTCGTTATGGACACCAGCTTGGATTTGCACGATGCCCACACCAAGCGCCAAAAATAGCAACGATATCCATTGCACGGTCGAAAGCTTCTTGCGGAGGAGCATGACCGAGAATGCGGCTGTGGTGAGGATTTTCATCTGGTAGGTAACCTGAAACGTCGCAGCCTCCAGGTTGGTTGCAGCGACGTACTGCAAATTATTTTGGATTACTAGAGGCTCAAATATGAGATTGTTCTAGAACAGCAGCAGACAAGAATGCACCATAGAGTATAGCCGGTATCGAGAGCTTCCAACAATCTGAACTGAATATTTCCCTCCATAATTTCCGTAGTCGAACCACTACCCCTCTGTCACCAACAGAAAACGACACCTGCGTCAGGTCGTACGGTGAACCGACGTCCATCCGTATGAATGCAATGACAAGCGAGATAAGTCCCTTGAAGAGTTCATTCATGAGGACAGCAGTCGCTGCTGAGTATATTCGCGACGAAGAAGCCGAAACGCGAGAGTAGTGCATTATAAGCGTCAGTGCTGAGTTCTGAACGGCCAGCGTCACCAATCTACGTGTGCTTGTGAGTTAAATCAAACACAGACTACCAGAAGAAACATGCGAGATGTATTTCAGTGGAACTCCCCACAACGAAGGAACGGACTGGATGGTAGGGGGGTTGTTCGCAAGACCGAGGTCACTGTCACCATCATCGCTGCGGTCATTGGAGAGCTTCCGGATAAAGGGAGTATGGAGAGGAGGGAGGGAGGGAGGATGGACCATGGTAGGAGAGAGGATAGCGGCGAACAGTGATTTAATAAATTCAAAGTTGCTGCACTCCTTACAGAAATTGATCGGACTCTTCCTTTCTTGGATATTGCTGCGGCCCATACTGCCACAGTCAAATCACAGTCAAATCACTCCAACAGATCGTGACACAGTTCGTTGTGTGGGAACCCACCTTGGTTGCTTTCCACCCAGAACAACATCAAAGGTTCTTATTATATGTCTTTTAGAATGTTACAGATAGTACCAAGCCGCCCCTCCTTCCTGTGACTAGCGCTTGCTTCCTGTATACACAGCACCTCTCTGATTGTCATCATATAGATTGTAGATGCTGTACGTTGGACTGCGATACTCGGCATATGCAATTGGATTGTGTTGTTCTAGAGCCATCTGTGCCAACGACGGTAGTGGTGGAGGCGAGGGCACACGGGGAGGTTTATCACCAGCTCGATTCTCCATCTTCAGTGGCGCTGGGGTAGATTTCATTCCCATTGTCTTATTATTCACGAATGTCAGCCCGGCACCGGCAGTGTTATTGATCAGTCTAGAGGATTGCGCCTTTATATCCTCAGCCGACATCAAGCTTCCCGATGCGACAGCGACCACGCTCCTTGCTGGCGTCGTAACATGGTACTGTCGGTGTCCGTCTGTGGCTTGATGAGATCGGCTGTCGGCGCCATAATATGTTGATTCACGTTTGCTTCTTCTTTTCAACGAGCGTTTCAACTCAACCACACTAAGAGAGTCGTCAGGCCCTAGTGTTGGTTGAGGTGATGGAATTGACTCTCGAACCATAGGAGACGAGAGTCCGAGAGCGCGCGTGAGCGCTTGTGTTTCTTTCGCTCGTTGGGTTTCCGTTTTGAACTTGGAGGATGTAAAGTCTCTGATCGAGGTCCTGTCACTAAGTTTAATCCGAGTTGCAACCCCATAAGTCGCCGGCATGGCGGATGAAATGCGAGGATATGAACCAGGTGTGTAGTATGGTGTTTGTATACGGGTCCGCCTTTCTGCATTGGCCATGCTATATCCATTGTCCGAATTAGGTGAGTCCAGTGCCGCAAATTCAGTCGCAGATATTGGGGAAGTCACATCAGCACCATCATATGCAAGGCCAGTTGGCAAACGAGAACCCCTATGACGATCCTCGTAAATAGAGTTACTGCGGCTTTTTCTCAGAGTCCTGGATCGGCGTTTCATCATATTGTGTCCATCGGCAGTGAAAGCGGTGTTAGAATCCCTGCTGTTCTCGTCCGGATACTTTGATGCGCACGTGAACGACATGGCCGACATGCGATTTGTGGCACGGGTGATGGCAGCTTGGACTTGCTGGAGAGATGGATGCCCTGCACCCAACTGTGGAGAACCAACGGGAGCACTGAGAGACTGGAAGTGCCCACTAGTAGTGTAAATAGAAGAACTCTTGCGGTGAGAAGTAATAGCTACATCTGGAAGCCGTGGCACAGAGGTGGATCCTGTTCTCAGGTTGTGATTGTCAGCTCCCTGAGACTTACCCTCGCACTTCGATTTATTCTGGGGGTATGTAACCCAGGACCACTGAGGATTAAGTTCAGTGCGTTGCGAAAACCGCTCTTTGGGGCCGAAGAGTGGAGATTCTGTATTAGAATGCTTTTCTTCAATGTCGCCATTTTCAAGCTTAGGTAAGGAGGGAATCGGAATACGGCGTCTTCGTGGAGTTCGAAGCCAGAAAAGCCAAAAAAGGAATATCATTCCAACAAAGAAACCAGTGGCAGAGATAACGGCGATCGCTGAAACAGGGAGGTGGAGCTGAACATTAGGCTTGTTACTGATTGTCTGGATGGATGTAGGACTCGAAGGAGGCGAGTCATAGGTTGTCGAGCCCTCTAGATCGTAACTGGAAGTGGTGGAGGTTGGTCCCATATCTGTAAGTTGCACAGTTGTGCTTGTAGTGGGATATTGTACAGTCGAGCTCATAGAAGAAGGAGGTAAGACGAGGGTTGTACCAGTTGCAGGTAATAAGCTAGGTAATGTTGTGCCACTAGTATCCACCGCCGTGGAAACAATCATATGCGTGCGCAGAGGAGTAGGCCCAGGAGTGCTTATAGTAACAAGTCCAGTGGTGCTATCACTTGGTTTATTGCTTTGATGATCAGTGTATTCCACGGTTATATGCGAAGGTTCCCTTTGATTTTCAAACTGCCAACCATAGGTTTTGAAGATAATTGCTCGTTCATATACAGGGATAAATTTTCTACAAGAAAGTACCAGCTCAGTACCAGCAGAAGCTAATTCACAGAAGGTTAGACCTGTTGACGGGCGGGGAGAACAAGAAGGCAGCATCATTGTCCACGTTTCTTATCAAGGAGATGACGCCCATGGAAAGACTAAAGACGAGGCCCAGATTGCCGTACGATGCGGCCAGCGCGAGTTCAGTATGTTGGATCACCCGAGGACCGCAGTCAAACGAAGAAAACAAAAGTCTGAAACAAAGCAGCTCGCGAACATCTGGACACAGATTCTCGTCAAGATCGACGTGATGGCACGTGCCACTGAATTTGGGACAGAAAATACGTAAATTATCCACGGTCATTCGCGTTACTTTTGTGGAGTAGAATAGCTGCAAGTCGTTGCTGAGCGTCCATATTGTCAGCCAAGTGACAGCTTGAGGTACCTGGTTTCACTCAGCAGTTCGACCAATAGCAAATGACTGATGCAATCTATATCGCATTTTTACGCTCAGCCCGAAATTTTCACCTTACGCGACTTGAAAATCCGCGACGTGACGTGCACACAAGTATCTTGGCCGAATGAACGCATCTGATGGTGACTTAAGGTAAGAACGATGCGTCTTAACTACGGTGCTTCTTGATCTCAGACGCGCCATTTACAGTGATCTGGACGCGAAGGAGTCTCAAGCAACACAATTGATACAAGCAGCATTAGAAAAATTGCCAGAGCCTTCAGAACGTCAGGGAAGAAATGCAAGTAGTAACAATAGTGTTATCTCGATCGATTCCTCCCCCTCTGCCAAAAACTCCGGCGTAAACTCTGGATTCCAGTACCACTTTCACGGTCTAGCTGGAACTCAGACAGGCACACAACTTAATGATGATGAGAACGAAGGTGATAGCGGATTCACTGCGAAAACCCAAGGTTCGCAAAAAGAAAACTTCGCAACAGCGAGTGAGAAACCAGGCAAAGATATAAATCAGGATATGTCATCTGCCAGCTCCCGGCCCTATTCGCCACATGGGCTCTCTATCAAAGATAATGTGACCATAGATGGACGAGCAGGGGGCCAAGGGCGTACCTCAAAGATGTCAAAGGTGCTAACCTTTCATGATCCTTTCATAATTTGATACAAGGTTGCTGATGTCATTCATTCCGCATCATCTCCTTCGAAAAGTCACAATTACCGGCTGTGACCCCCCTGTCTCCCATCAAAACCCCGATACCTCGACAGCAGACTCCTCACTTAATAACAGAAAAACTTGTACCTCCTCAGCCTTCCCATCAAAGAGCCAACCGCTCCTGTTCTCCTACTCTTTCAGAAGATTCCTTTGCCCGAGGTGATACGCAACTTAGGGAGGAACAATACCTTGTCACTTCCAAGAAATTCACAATACCTCTGGTCGATCTTGTTCGTAGCGACGATGATGACCTCCTGATTGAATCTAGTCATCGAGCACAGTCCGTAGAGACTACCAGTTTCCCCCGGACAGTCGTTCGTGATGAAAAAGATGAGCCCCCGCCCATTGTCTTGGTCCCATCTACACCTTCCCAGTCGGAAGGCTCAGATTATTCTAAGGACGAGAATCTTTGGAAATCCCCTCAAGATGAGGATAGTCTTAAAAGAGGCCGAAATATCAGCCGCATGGTGCTTGACAGTGAATCCGGCAAAGGCTCTCAATATTCCCAAGGCTTTGATGGCCAAGAAGAAGTTGCAGAGGTTGAAGGTCTGTATTCTGGTGCGCGTACCGAACGCTCGCTGCCTGCGCATAAGGATGTGTCCCGAGGGGCTCAGTCTGCAACCCAGATTGTTACTCATGAGGAACCTTCTGTCCCAGAAACTTTAAACATGACTCCACAGACCAACTCTTCGACCTATACTCACACCGGTGTGCGAAGTTTGTTGAATCACATGGATCCAAGCAAACGGGGCAGATACCAGCACCTCCTTCGGCCTTCTCCGACCTCACCAGAATCATTAGTCCCTCGACAACTCTCTGGAAGGGGCTTAGAAAAGACCGTGAATTGTACCGAACCACGACCTTCCATATTTTCAGAACTACAAGTTCCATCTAATTCTGGAATGACATCTGTTCAGATCCCTTCACGTAAACCTTCTCCAAAGAAGCCTGCATCTCACCAAATTCTTTCTGTAGATACCATGGACATTGTACCAGATTCGGAACCTATGCAAGAGCAGGTACAATCATCGGTGCTGGAAAATCCGGCATCAAGATTGGATAGGGCGGGCTTTCGGATTCGAACTGGTGGTGTTCAAAGGCTGCCCAATGACAGTGAAGCTACCGAGGGAAGTAATGCCCTAACTATGCTGAAAAAATCCGCTCCTGGAGAGGAGGAGGAAGAAGAAGAGGGAGGGTCAGCTAATGAAAAAGGAGGGAGAGATTCTGTCGGAAGTGAATATGACCCTGACCGGGTCGCAAATGATGACGATGACGACGATGAGCCCCTGTTCTCCCGTCTCCACAAAGGAAAGCGATACCCTGTAACCACTGTTCGAAAGAAACACCCAGGACCCACACATATATACACATTCAAGTCAAAGGTGAGATTTACTTTTGTGGTGCTGTCTCTTCACATCTCAGTCCGAGACAAAGGCGAAGAGGCCCCGTCCTATCGCCGAGATCAGACAACCTGCTCGTCAGCAGAGAGGTCAACAGGGTTCCAAGGATTCCACCACAGGCATTGGGGACACACCCCACGAGAGTGCCGTGCCTTCTTCTGTTCCAGATCAAGACCATTCTCTGGTTTACTTCCGGAAGCCTAAGGCTGCGACAGCAGCTCAGGAGAAGGACACAAAAGGCCAAGGGTCTCGAGCAATATCTGTTCCGAGGTCTAGCCGAAGTGCCCGTTCTACGACCACTAAGGTTGATGACGGCCGAGACCTTGAGATGGAAGTCGTTTATGAAAATGAGAGAGTCACAGAGACTGTACTAGATAGCGCAAGTGAAGAGGAGGAGTACCTGGAACCAGAGGCTGCTCGACACAGCCTTAAACGTAAACGTCGTCGGCCACCAAAGAGCCAGTCCATGAATCAAGTCTCAACGACGCCGCAGACACGGACAACCAAACGTTTGAAGTCTGCTTGCTCGACTATTTCAAAAACTGGTGCCACTCGGGTCTTCGCTCTCTGGAAGCAGAACAAGCTGTGGTATTCTGGAATTGTCTACGAACATGTTTCTGCCAACGCCTACATGGTCAAATTTGATGATGACCACGAAGCAGTTGTCAGCACGGAGTACATGCGAACAAATGATTTGCGTGTTGGGGACCTTGTACGCTTCGGAAAGGGGAACAAAGATATCCAAGTTACCAAGGTTAACAACCAGTCTAATACTGCCGCTATTGAAGGCGAACTAGATATGCTGGAATTCAAAGACATTGGTATTTCTACAAAAGTGATCAACTCAACCTGGCAAGATCGTTTAATCGATCCTCGAAGTGTTGTTGCGGCTGTACGTGATATTGATGTCAAGGCCAAGTCAACTCCATCACCCTCCCGATCGGCCACGAGTTTGCGTTCTCTCAGCACCAATGCCAAGGGACCAAGGCAAACGCACAAGTTCTTGCAGAAGGCTGGTTTGATTGTCAGCCTTGGTAGCAATACAAACGACAGGACAGAAGACGGAAAGTCTCGTTCTGATATTCTCCGTGCTGTGAGGGATAGCGGTGGAGTTGTAGTGGATGATTTATTCAAATACTTGAAGATGGATATCTTGTTCTCGACTCACCGTTGGATCATTGAACGTGACAGTGTACAGTGGATTGGAGAGCCCAAGGAACTTCAGCGCTTGTTTCTGATAGCCGATAATTACAACCTTAAGCCTAAGTACTTGATGGCACTTGCTCTTGGGATACCATGTCTGTCGATTAAGTGGCTATATGCCTGTCTTGAGGCAGTAAGTGTGATGATCTTCACTATGCCTGCAAACGTTCACGCCCAGTACTAGAGTAAAGAACTCGATTGGCGCCCCTATTTGTTGCCACAAGGTCGACCTACTATTCTCTATTCTGTCCTGCCATCTCAACAAGTCGATCTATGCTGGGGTGAAATACCAGAACATTTATTCAACATCATGGAGAATCCTGTTGCGTCACGACTTCTCGAAGGTCAATCAGTTCTTTGTGCTGGGCCCGACATGACACCAAGAGGCAAAGTACGGCAGCTTCTCTATCCCTCTAGTCCTTACTGATCCTGAGATCTAGGATGTCGATAAAGCGAGCTTTATAGTTCGCATCATTCTAGCTATGGGGGCCAAACGAGTTGAAGCCGTTCGTGATATCAGTCATGCTGCAAATCCGCTCTCGCAATACAATCTCTTGATTCTTCGAGAAAAGGAGCAATACACTCGAGATTGCGTGAAAACCCATACTGTCGATTGGAATTGGATCAAGGACAGTCTAATCATGTCTCGTAGACTTAATTACCCCATCTGGTCGGTCGACGAAGGTTCCCAGTGCTCTCAGACTTTGTGAATTCTTTCATCGATATGTTATAGCCGAACAGCTCCAGGCAATCTATCACAATCTATACACGGATCAGTAGACCATAAGTAACAAACAATTGTAGATAGTTATCTGTTCAACTTCGGTTTGCATTCTTCATATTGGTCTTGAGTTATGAAACAGTTATCATGTCAATGGTCTTTAATGATCTCCGAAGATCTATTCTTGATATAATTCAATTCCTCTGTGTCTTGTGAGAACATTTTCGATACACACTCATGAGCAGTGGGTAAATTTTCTGGTATTGACATTTGTGAAATTTGCATGCTCAAGAAATTTCTCTCGACCACCCAATGGTGGTAAGAGTGAGCTCCGCCCTATAGGGTTACAAGAACCCCAGAGGACCCGGCCGACCAAAATAGGCTCAGATTAGTACCTCAGTAGTTCAGACTCGGACAAGACAATCTAACTAAATGGTTGACCCTGCAATCCACTATGTTCTCAACTTCTGATCCATTCCTCCTGCTTCCCCTATTTCCCTGTATCCTAATCACTGCTTAGGGTACTACTGCCTCCCAAAAGGTGGTTATCATACCAGTAGACTACCCAAGGGGTGTAAGTCAGATTAATAGGCAGCACAATTTATTGGTCATCTGTGTTGGTATAATACATCTGGGTTTCATTTTATGATAGTAGCCGTTGAGACAAAACTTGTTGCATGTCTGCAATGAATATGTGGAGAGTAACCATCGAGATGCCAGGGAGTTCATGTCAGTACTAAGCCATCAATTGCATTGTCAGGCTGATGTGAGCTTCAAGTCTCCTGCAGAGAATGGTGTGGGAGGACCACACAGATGTTGCAGTTCCCCGAAGTGATAGATATGAAGAAAGGAATAGATAAGGGAAGACAATGGAGATTAATGGAAGACA
>Ga0153955_100460_pt1 | contig 19815 bp, 17 predicted proteins | sample TSFL039MetaG_FD_104744 | JGI IMG/M metagenome (GOLD analysis project Ga0153955, IMG submission 104744) | Attine ant fungus gardens microbial communities from Florida, USA - TSFL039 MetaG | ecosystem: Host-associated > Fungi > Mycelium > Unclassified | place: USA: Florida, Wekiwa Springs...
AGATACAATGCCTGAGTATGGTATCGCACTGCCACTGTTAGTCCCTAACTGACTAACAAGTCCCCTTGAGCTTGGGGCTCAGCTATCAGGAAGTTGGGAGTGATCTGAGTTGATCACCCACCGAGGGAGCGATGAGAGTAAGTTTGCTTAGAACCGAGGCAGTTGGGAGCTGGCTGTGGAAACGGGTTCTAGTGTAAGGATCTCAGTTGCAGTTGGATAACCCTAACCTCGATCCCACTCTTTATCAGAGTTTGACAAAGAGAACTCGTTAGAGTCCTTGCTGGATTTTGTACACTACTTATACACATTTGATTATTTGTCCTTGTTTACTGATCCGACTATATTACCTAATTAAAAGAAAATAAATATTACCTTAGGGAAATTTAGTGGTTCATGACAACTCTACTGTTATTCTAAGGGAGAAACTCCTCTGAACCTTTGTTGTTTATTCACTAGAGAGATTATAAGACCTTATTGATGTGTTTACAAAGAGTGTGCAGATTAATACTGGGATAAGAAAATATATCCAGATCCAAATCTAGAACTGAATGAAAGAAACTTGGTCCTAGTCTACCCTAGCTATAAGTTAAATACTATCTGTGTGTTTACTGTATAATAGAGAGGAAAATCTTAGCTGTAACTATTATGAATAACAGTATAATGACAAGCTTGTTGGGATGACTGACTTATCACACTCAATGTTAGAGAGAAACGAAGAGAACTTGATGGAGTTTCTTTGTGGATTGCTCTACCTACTTATACACAATTTTTATTTGTCTATGTATATGCTTAAGTAACTTCCCACGATCCTTTCAGAAGGTTCCATCATATGACTTGTTATGTAACCAGATCATGTGACTTTTATCTTATTAATCTTATCTCCCATGCTATTTTTAGAACCCTTCATCTAATCTATCTGAAAATAGATCCCATTTTTCCCATCCCTCTAGTCATACAATTTTAGACCCAGACAGATTTATGACATTACCCTCCCTTTTTAAGGTTCTTTCTCTGGAAGAACTTTGTTCCTTTCTATTTTCTCCAATTTCTTTCCAACTTCTTTAAATACTCTCAATCAAATTTTCCATCATTCCATCCATATAGCAGTTTTACCATGAATCTTTCTGGTATTTCTTTCTGTTTTTCTTTTATTCTTTTTCTTTCTTTTCCATATTCCTTTTCATACTCTTTTACTGCTTCCTTCACATTCTTCAGGTTCATCTCCCTTTCCCATGAGTCTTTTTCTGCTGTGTATCCCTTCTATCTTACCAGGTATTCTTACTTGCCATATCTCTTCCTTTTGTTTATTATATTCTCTACTTCGTATTCTTCTTCTCCTTCTATTATTACCAGAAGGGTCAGTTGCTTCTTCTGCCCCAGAACTTGCTCTTTATACCTCTTGATCCTGCTTACATTTACCACTGGGTAGATTCTGACTGTCCCTGATAAATCTAGTTCTACCACATTTACTGATATAACTCTTTTCATCCTATATGGCCCCACAAATCTTTCTGTTAGTTTCTCTGTTCTTCTCCCCTTCATTTGCCACTTGAGATCCTTTGTACTTAATAGTATGAGATCTCCCTCCTTATATTCTTCTGCTTTCTCTTTTCTCCTGTTCACTTGTTTCTTTATTTCTTCCTGTGCCTTTTTCAATGCTGCTTGTGCCTCTTCTTGCATTTTCTTTATCCTTTCCATAAATTCTCTTGCTCCTTTCAACTTCTCTTTCCTCCTCATTTCAAATCCCATCCTTGGATCTCTGCCACTGTTTGCTCTGAAGAGCAATACTTTTGTTGAGGTATTCATCTTATTATTGTAGATGAATTCTGCTGTCCTTAGCCACTCTGACCACTGTTCTTGTTTGTGGTTGATGAATATTCTCAGGTACTGTTCTAGTTCCTGGTTAGTTCATTTTATTTGTCTATCCGTTTGTAAGTGAAAGGCTGTTGACAACTTTGTTTTGATCTCCAGTATCTGATTTAACTCCTTCATTAGATTTGCCACAAATTGTGCTCCTCTATCCAAGATAATGCTTTCAGACAATCCATGTAATTTTCATACATGATCCCTGAATAGCCTTGTAAGTCCTTCTACCAATGTCTTTTCTGTTGTTAGTATAAAGTGTGTTATTTTCGTGAATTGGTTGCATACTACCAATATTGCATCATAACCTTGGGCCAGCAGCAACTTGGTTATAAAGTTTGCTATTATATACATTCAAGACTTCTCAGAGGCTTTATTTGGTATTAGTTTCCCTACTGGTGCTACTACCCAGTGTAAGGGGGCAAAAGAGGATGTGTAGTTTCACTATGTCAAGAATAAAAGAAATATTGAGACAGCCCTCAATCGCATGTTAATAAGTTAGTAGAGGAGAGAAAGAAAAAAAAGGTATTAAAAGAATGATTAAATGAAGATGGCTTAGCTGTAATTCTAAAAATAGCATAAAGATTGTAAGATCGATCTAGATCCACCTGGCAACCAATTCCTCTAAGATGTCCATCTTTACACACCGTAACAAGCTCCCTAGCAGATGTAGTCAGTAAACCGCTCCTAGGCTTTATCACACTCAATCCATCCCTCATCTGTACCCCCATACCAAACCTTATGGATGTGATACAGTCTGAGTGAAGAACTAGCCAGGCTTTTCAAGCCTGTTACTCTGCCAAAGGTCATCTGAGTTATCTTCATCATTAGGTCCTAGAATGAGTAGAATGTATAGTACAAGTTGTCCTAACTAGTCTCTCACCAAGATCAACTCTTACACTAATAGAATATCACATACAATGACCTCTAGAGCTTCTGAGATAAAGGCAAGAGCTAAGAAGGCTCTCTCTTCTTGCTTATCACCCTCCACCCTGAGTAATATATTAAAGTTTACAAATAGAAGAGACTCAATTAGGCTGAAAGAAAAAAAATCCAATCTCCCCTAGCCTCCCTCACTGCTTTTCTCTGAAGTATTCCCCTATGGGCAATGACAGTGTTACAGTCCGACTACATATCACTCTCCTAAATCTATCCATGTGGTATTACTCTACTACCACCTGACTTCATGGTCCACCTATTCCATCTCCATCAATCGGCTTCTCTTGGCTTTGAACATGATCTAGAAATAACTCTAGTATCATATGACTGCATTTGCATCTTTGATCCATATATAGTATCTGTTTCTAAATGTTAGGCTATATGTGATAAACTCACATATCCATAATAGACTTCTGACCTATCGTACCTGTTCTAAGTTCGTCTAAGTCTGTTATTCCAGAGAAGATTCTAAAGTCCTGGTATCCAGAAGCCCAGTGAGATGTTCCAACTCCAAAGACCCTGCTGCCAGCTCATCTGTCTTATCTCTTGAGGTAATAGGCTATTTCAGCCTATGACAGCTTGGAAGCTATCTGGTAAGAGTACTTTGTTGGAAATCTAGGATATGTCTGGGGCTTATAAGAAAGTCCTAAGAGCACATTCTAGTTAGGAAGTGGGGTTATCCCATGTCACAGTTCCACGGCAAATTCGCTGGCAGCGTAACACTAGTTCTTGTTCTGTTGGCAAGAGTCACATCTCTCTATGTATCTCTTTACTTCCTTCATCACTCCTGGCCACCAGAAGTTTCTTGTGACCAGCTCCACCATCTTTCATTGCCCTCCATGTTCTCTTACTGGTGTATTGTGATGTAACCGGATTATCTCTGTTCTCAGCTCTTTGTCCTTCAGCACATACACTTTTCCTTCTTTTAACATGAGTCTGTCTTCCTCTCTTCATTCCTTATCTCTTAACATTTTTACCCCTACTCGCTTCATTTCTTCTACTGCCTTGATGACCTCATTATCTTTTGCCTTTGACTCTCTTACTTTTTTTAGCAGATCTACTCCTTCAATTAACACTTTTCCTACTTCTGTTTTCCTCAGCCACTCTGCTTTTACCAATGTTCTGTCCTCATTGTCCTTTTCTACCCCCTTCCTCCAGTCCAGTCTCCTACTGAGTCTATTTGCTTTTCCCATTTTGGTTTCTGGAACATGTTTTAATGTAAAATCAAATCTTAATAGGAACAGTACCCATCTCGTTTGTCGTCTGTTCAACTTTTGATTTGTCATGAAGTATTCCAAGTTCTTGTGATCTGTCCAAATCTCAAACTTGGTCCTTGCATTTTCTAGGAAGTGCCTCTATGCTTCTAAGCATCTGATCACTGCTAACATCTTCTTATTGTGAATCTCATAGTTTCTTTCTATGTTATTTAGCAATTTGAAGATGAAGGCTACTGGTCTCTACCTTCCATCTTCTCTCTTTACTGACAGTACTCCTCCCATCACATAGTCTGATGCATCTGCTTCAACTCTTATTTCCTTATCCAGATCTGGTGCTGCCAGTACTGGTTCTGTCATGAAAATTTCCTTTAGCTTGGTGAATGCTTCTTCCTGCTCTTTTTCCCACTTCCACTTCTCATTCTTCCTGACCAACTGATGTAGTGGTTTGGCAATTTTGGTGAAGTCTTTAACAAATCGCCAATAGTAGTTAGCTAGTTTCAAAAACTTCTGTATATCCTTAACGCACTGAGATGTTGGCCAGTTTGTAACTCCTTCCACTTTCTCCTTCTCTATCTTAAACCCTTTCAGTCCCATTATCACTCCTAGGAACTCTATCTCCCTAACCTTCTACATCTATTTTTCTGGCTTTACATAGAGATCATTTTCCTCTAATTGCTTCAGTACTTCCTTTACTATCTCATTGTACTCTTTCTCCATTTCCGTTGCTACTAGTACATCGTCAATGAAGGTAGCTACATCCCCTTTATTAATTATGTCTCTAAAGAGGTTGTTCATCATGGCTTGAAAGGTAGCTGGTAAGTTTGTGAGCCCAAAGTACATTACCATTGGCTCAAATGATTCCAAATGTGTTGTGAACACCACCTTCCATTCATTTTCTTCTTTGATCCTGATGTTGTTATAGTCCCATCATAAGTCCATTTTGGTGAATACCTTCTTGGTCCCCATACTATCTATCAGTTCTGATATTAGGGATAGGGGGTAGCTGTTTTTGATCATCCTCTTGTTCATGTATTGATAGTTCTATACCATCCTCCTCTTTCTGTCCTTTTTTGGTATGAATAGTACTGGTGAGGTCTGTAGAGATTTTGAAGGTTTAATATATCCCTTCTTTAGCTGGCTTTCTACAAATGCCTGTACTTCTTCCTTTTCAGTTCTGGACAAGGAGTAGATTCGTCCCTTTCTTGATATGAAGTCCTCTTTTAGATCAATGGCATGATCCCAGGGCTTTCTAGTTAGCATCCATTTGGACACTACTTTCCCAAATACCCTTTTCCATTTGTGGAAATGTTGGAGCACTAGTTTCTTCACCTTTCTTTGATCCTCCATGATTTCTTTCTTTCTTTCCCTTTTCTCCATGGTCTACCTCAGGTCACTTTCATCTTTCTTCATAGACTGTCTTCTTTTTATTACTTTCTTCTCAGGTGTTCATCTGCATAGGGGTGGACACCTGCTCATCTTCACTTCTCCCATTTCCCAGTTTATCTCTGGGTTATATGCTGTAAGCCATAGCATCCCCAGGATTACTTTTGTCTTCCCCAGCTCACATACATCTATTCTCACTTGTTCTATATGTTCTTTGTAGTACATGTTGACTTCTACTTCATAGGTTATCAACCCTCTCTTATTGTCGCTCCTGTCTACATTCCTTACTTTTATTAGCTTTGTCAATTTTTCTAATTTGAAGCTCTGTTTCTCCACCAGTCTTTTGCTTATAAATAGGCCTGTTGCTCCATTATCTAACAGCGCTCTTACTGACACTCCTTCATGGGTGTCTACCTTTTCTAGTCTGATATTGAGCCAGACTTCTCTTAATGGTTTAAGTGTTCATCTTACTTCTCTTTCAGTGTAGTGATCAGAGTCCATATCATTCTGTCCATGTAATATACTGTATTTATTATGGGAGGTTGGCCGAGGGCTCACTGGTCTCCCTGATCTTTTGACGCCTTCTGTATCCCTCCTCTGATCTCTTTTTAATTCCTGCAGTGTTGGGCCATGTGCCCAAACATTCCATAGTTAAAACACCTTTGATCTCCTCCCCATCTTCTATCCACATCCATTGCGTTGGTGTCAGGACCCGCAGGACAATCCCAGATCTCCCTCAGAGGGTATGAGGTTAAGACAAGGAGAACTCGACAGAGTTCTCTATGAATTGCCTAGCTATTTATATAAGTACACGTGGCTATGCTAAGACTATTCTAAGAGAGATCACAGTATCTATTAGCTACCATCTGTCAAGTCCTGAGTAATTCCCCACGTTAGACGGCTTCTGCCCACATGTTCTCCCACACATGGCGGCTGCCTGATAGGCGTGTGATCAAGCTCAGATCATCACTCGATCCTTTCCATGCTTGTCCCTTTTATGATCATGACATTCCCGCATCGTAGTTGTTATACTTGTGTCGTCGTATAGTCGTTAATTAATTAGATTTAATAAAGAAAAAGATAAGTGTTAGAGCGAATCATAACAGTTGGGGTCTTGAACTCCTTGCTCTTCTTCTTTTCTCCTCCTCAAATCTCCACTAAATCCTCTCCTTGGTACTCCATAGAAACCCCTCTGGTGTCTGTTGCTCCAGAAGGGCCTAGCTCTTCTGGATGGCTATGCCTCTGGTGGCCTTGCCACCCACGCTGCTTCTTTTCCCTCCAACACCTTCTCCTCTGCCTTACTCTGCCTCAGATTCCTATCCAGTCTCACTGACCTCTCTCACCACTCTTCGATTGTGGTTAGAGGCAATTCTGTCTCTGCTAGCCTCCTCCTTATGTTTCTATTCAATTCCCTTTTGAATTCTTCTATGAGGTGTCTTCCCTCATAGCCATTCCCTCTAGACACCTTTTTGAAGATTTAAACATACTCGTCGCATGTTTGTTCCCCTTACTCCAGTAGCCTCAACTCATCCACCTTCCTCAATTCTTTGTCAAACTCCCCAAATTCCTCTCTCATCTTTATAAAGAGCTCTTCCACTATTTCCACCAGCGACACTCCCTATCTTCTTTCCTCCAACATGTTTTTCTTCCATACTTCTGCTACTCCTCCCTGCACATACATTAATACCCATGATATCTTTTCTTCCTCTCTACTCCCTTTCATTCTCATACTGATATATAGGTAGCAGATATTGATGAAGTTCACCACCTTCTCCTTCTCTCCATCAAACAATAGAGACTTCACTGCCTCCTTTTGGGTTTGTTCCCTAGATAGGAGCTGTTTGATTGCTATTATATGTTGGGCAAAACATTGAAGAATTTAGTCCATTGTTAGACCAGTCTCTTCTTGTTGCAGTTGTTGTTATTGTTGTTTGTAATGACAAGAGCAGTTGAGATGATTTTCTTATTACACTCAATGTTAGAGAGAAATGAAAAGAACTTGATGGAGTTCCTCTATGGATTGCTCTACCTACTTATACACAATTTCTATTTGTTTATATATACACTTAAGTAACTTTTTGCAATCTTTCTATAAGGTTCCATCATATGATCTGTCATGTAATCCCTATTTTATCTTATCTTATCTCTCATTCTATTTTTAAAATGCCTCGTCTAATCCATCCGAGAATAAGTCCCATTCTTCTCACCTTTTTAGTCATACAATTTTGGGTCCAGATGGGTTTATGACATTGTTATTGTTGTTGAGGTTGTTGGCCCCAGGATGATAATTGGTGAGACATATTGTCATCCCAAATGTCTTCTTCTTCTATTGTTGTTTTTTTGTATGAGGAACAGTCATCTTCTTTTAAGCTAATTTTTATACCTACTGGGGAGCATGTCTTCTCCCAGCTAGGCACCTACTTCCCTACTGACTATTGCTCTAATACTAGGGTTATACTATTGCTGCAAAGATGCGAATTCCTAAACTAGACAGCTCCTTAAGAGACAACTGTCACTCCTCTGCATGTAGGAACTACAATGAGCCCCCAGCACAAGGTTGATAGTTTGAAAAGAGACAAGCTCAATTTAGAGGTCAGGTCTCAGACATAATACCTGAGCTTGGTACTGCACTTCTACTGTTAGTCCCTAACTAACTAAAAAGTCCCCTTAAGCCTAGGGCCCAGCTATGTTGTAGTGGTCATTGGTTGTTGATGGGGATGGGTAAAGGAAAGGTGAATGTGTAGGTTTGGTTTGTAGGGGAAAATAGGATTTCAGATAAGAATATAAAATGCGCTTTACTATCCATACAAAAGTGGGTACTACCGAGTCAGAGAATCAAAATCTCCAAGTCATTCCACAATTATGTGCAAACAAGTAAGCACTGGGGAGGTAATCAAATATAAAAGGGAAGGGCTCACGAAATAGTAAAAGCTTGTTATTAGACACTAGAATAAAAGAAATGTTTTTAGTTTTTGCTCAAGAGCACTCTCACTGGTTGGATCTCAAAGATGTACGTTCCTCTCACACAGTAGTACTACCATCCAAGGTACTAGTCTAGTAGGCTGGCTCGCTGTCAATACAGCAGTCCTACCTAGATCTCACATTGCCCTCATGCAAGCTCGCTCTCAACTAACCATACAGTTGGCAACTTACTCTGAAAACATATAGCAAGCAGTTCAGCTCCTAGTCCAAGCAAATGCCCAAGTCCTCCTTTTGAGTGGGTATCCCTTGAGGGAAGTTTTGTAGTGTTTTTTATAAAAAAGAAAGAGAGAAAAAGAGCTCTTAGTCACTCAAGTCGAGTTTCAGCTCTAGAGCAATGAAAGACAAAAATGGGGGTTCTTCTTCTTACACCTCTCTGTGCTACTAAAGTATTATATTAGTATTACAAAGCCCAGAATGCAACAAACAAGATAAGAAAGAAATCCTCCTGATTACTCAAAAAGGCAAGTAGAATGAGTCGAGTTCATATTCAATCACACAACAGCTGTTCTCTATATTCTCTGTCCATTTCCTACCAACTTTCTTTATCTCATCAGCTGATCTTAAGCCTGTTCTAAGTGTTCTAGGGTGCTTGAGAGGTACTTTGGACATTGGTCTGACCGCTCTCAAGCACATCTTCATCGTTGATATCACTCCTCTCTGTTTCCAGCTCTCCTAATTTCTCTCCTAAACCTTTCTCTACTTTCTCCTCTGCTTCCTGTGCACATCTCTCAGGTCCTTCTTCTTCCTATCCCTTTCCGATGACATTCAGCATATCCTCGTCTTGTTCTTCTATATTTGGACTGCCAATTAGGACTGATGTGCAACCTCTGATGGTGTTTCTATTATAAATCAGGGGTCAGTTATTGGATGACATCATTATCAAGGGAAATGTTTTTAAGGTCAAGTTCACTCTCAAGAGCACTTCTAGGGGGGAGTCTGTCTTATAAATATGATATGAGACCATCCGGAAAGCATTATGAGGTACTGATAGTGGTGATCACAGTCACTACTCCGCTACTCAGATAGCATTCTTGAGTACACAACCAGACTTCTAGTAGCTATATCTGGAGAGCCAATTCTCTCTTGAGAGCCATTTATTATAATTATTAGGTTCTGAATATCACTTATATTGCCAAAATTAAATGTCCAGTATGATACTGCCCAGATCTAAAATTGTACAATTAGAGGGATAGGAAAAATGGAAGTTATTTTTGGATAAATTAGATAAAGAGGTCCAAAAATAAAATGAGAGATAAGATAAAATAAGATAGGGATCACATAACCTGGTCACATAACAGGTCACATGATAGAATATTCTGGAAGGATTGTAGGAAGTTACTTAAGTGTACATATAGACAAATAGAAATTGTGTATAAGTAGGTAGAGCAATGTATAGAGGAACTCCATTGAGTTCTCTTTATTTCTCTCTAATATTGAGTGTGATAAGTTGGTTGTCTTGACTAGCTTGTCATTACAATAGTGACTGTTAGCTGAGCTAACTCAAGATTATACTTTAAGTCAGAGTTGACAAAAAGAACTTGTTAGAGTTCTTGTTATTCGATGTACACTATTTATACACATTTGATCATTTGTCCTTGTTTACTGATCTGATGATATTACATAATTAAATAAAAGAAAAAGAAAAGAAAAATAAATATTGACTTAGGGGAATTTGGCAGTTTATGACAGAGCTCCTCTCTGAGCCTAACCCTGGCTTAGAGGTGTGGTCACTTAACACCCAAGGCCTCTTAGTAAACAAACAAAGTCATTAATTGACTGAGGCTTAAACTGACTATTGTAATTACCAGTCTTTTGAGATAGTAAATATATCACAAACTTCATTCAGCCATAACTCCATAGATACTTGCATGATTTCAACAATCTTAAATGTGCCTGAAAGCCCTTAAGAAGACCTTTCAAACAACATACAAAATGTTCCAAAGCAAATAGTAATCATTGAGATATCAGGTCAACAAGTACTGGACACTAATCTACTAATATCTCAGGAACCACTAAACACAGACATTTGCTTTCATGTGCATATGGAAGCTCTTCTTAATATGCTTCTTATGACAATAAATAGATCCCAAGGTAATAAGATTCTGTGGAGATACAAGGACCTTAATGTTTGATATGATATTAATCTATTATCTATAAATGCTCATCAGTCCTTGAATAGAACAAAGAACTGCCTCTTTATGGTTAGGTTATCTCTATTCCAGCCACAAAAGGACTGCTATATGTAGAACAATAGGTAGTAGATATGTAATGCTCTGTTTAGATATACAAACTATTTTATTTATATATTTAAAATCTTTACTTTTCTCTTTTAAGTTAATATTAATATTTATTTTATTTTCATTTTCATTTAATTAAGTAATACATTCCACATCAGTAAATAAGGACAAATAATTGAATATGTATAAGTAGTATATACCAAATATCAAAAACTCTAATAAGTTCTTTTTGTTAACTCTAACTTAGAGTGGAGTTAAGCTTGAGGTTGCTTACTAAAGACTGAACTTTTATAGCCCTTCAGTCTAAGGATTAGACCTCAGACTTAACAACATCTTTTGTTACTTACTCTACTTTGCTTTTTTGAAGAATTACTTCACCAATCACCAATTAGTAAGTTATTAGCATAGATGTACAGGTAAGTTCTCAGATGCTAAGAAGAGAGAGATAAAAATGACTTATTTGATTGCTTTACATACAAGTTCTTTAAGTACTGTATTTTACTAAGTAATAAGGATGAACTCAGGGTAGTGATATGCTCTGCTAAGCAAATGAGCAAATGAGTAACAGGTGAGTATGTAAGTCAAGAAAATAAGCGGAGCAGGGAGCATTAGAGGAATGATAACGAAATGAAAAAAGATCCTTAGAATATTCTTCGTTATAAGTGACTATTTGTGATAATAACAACTGGGAAACCAGAGTAGTTTTTTCATTCCATATATCATTGAACATTAAGTAGTAGCTCCCTCAGTTATTTACTTTTATAGGTAATTCCTGAAATGAGATTGTCTTACTTATTCTTAGTACTTAGACTAACATGTTATAAACACTTTATCTTATAGGTAAATACACTCTGAGTTGTCTATCTTTATAGGTGATCTCTGAAATACTTCATTTTATAAGTCTACATTATAGAGATAAGGATCTTGAAGTCTGTATCATAATAATGGCTCACCTCAATCATCACAGTAAGTATGGGTGGCTGAGGTGCAAAGTTAAATAAGGTATGGGATAGATATCTCCTTTTGCATTCCTAAGGTAACAACTAGGTAGCTTGATTGGTGATAGGTAGGTTCAAAATGTATTGTGGATCAAGTGGAGTTATTGTGTTAGTTCTTTACATTCCAACAGGAGGCAAGGCAATCAAAAGAGTATGTAGGTAAATCTTAAAACAAGTATGTCTAAAGTTTCAATGAAATAAGTCAAAATATAAACCAAAAATCTCTAGACATATCTGAAGTCTAAACAAAATAAGTTGGACTTTAGCAAGAGGTGAGTACTGTAAATTAAATATTATTTTATTCTCTTGTATATAAAACCCCATATTTGTAATAGAATAAAAAAAAGTCTTCTATGCTAATCATTGTATTGCTCTCTAGGTAGAATACTGTGTGTTTACATCAATTATGTGAGTAACTAGTGTCCTTAACGCCACTATGCTATGGTGGGCACCCACTAGAACAAGTACAGTTCTTATATGTAGTGGAGTGGATACTATGACTAGAAAGAAAGGTTTTGGCAATAACCATGAAGACAAAGTCAACAAAGATAAAATATTTCCAGCAACCCAAAATTTTCATACTCGAGTTGTAAATGTCATCAACATGGACATATTTCTGTGTCTTGTGGATGCCAATACAAAGTAGAAATTCTTGTAAACCTGGCTAAAAATAAACCCCCATCACTTGTATCAGAAATAGACGCGACAATAATCAACATGAGACCATTGTTTCCCCAATCCCAGCGCTAAATCTGATCCAGAATGGCTTTTAGGGGTCTGCATGGATATCGGTCTCGTATTACTCATCTTCGCTTTTTATAGGACGGGCCAATCTGCTTCAAGTACGATTTCTACGGATTGCCGGTATCGTCGTAAACAAAATGCTAGTGATTCGTACTTATCTTCAGTCGTGCTTCTTGGTGAGCAAAAGTTATGACCTGTGATCCCTCTGTATATGTAATAATGGGTACTTTCATAATACCCTCCAATCAACAAATGCATGATTTCATGAAGTACAACGTACTCAACAAGACAACCCTCAATTTGCGACAAGACGTATTTTTATTTTCGGAGACAGCCGACTCCGACATGTCAACATGCTGACCAACATCATACCTCGCCTTCGGCTTCAGGATTTAGTGCGAAACCGATAATTCTTGGTCTTCTCGTTCCCAATTACTCAATTAAGAACCCTTCACGATTCACATGATCTTAGAGCAAATAGGCATATTGACATACACATTAAGTCAAACCAATAGAATCACGCCCAGACAGCAGGAATACCTAGAAAAGTAGAGATAACATCATGCATCTGTAATTACCCATCAAGAACCAACGATAACCTGATACCATAAAAGAAGGGAGGATAAGAGGATAAGAAGAAATAGGGAAAAAACGTGCACATCGATAAATACCATGACGTTAGCGGTTATGTATTGCGATCAAGCCAGTCATCCACAGAAAAGCTCGGGAGATCATTAACACCATGTCAAAAGAAGTCTCGCCCTCAACAACATTAAATCTCGACTTTGTACCAGAGTGTTGAAAGGGACTGCTGATACTAACAACGTTCGCAATATAGGTTATATAAGAATGTCGAGTATTGATGCGATTGCGCGGCGAGACATCAGCATACGCACAACATCAACGCGCATATATAGTTGTATAAGTCGTCTCAAGAACAGACAGAGTAAAATCATCAGACAGAAATGTCCGAAGTGCGAAGAGAGCGGGGGTGTAGAAAGATTGACAAGTGAATAGTGAGGCCTAAGAGGTAAGCCAAGTGACCAGTCCAAAAGTATTCGGAAGGTAATATGGCTGACATATGATGACCAGGGGTATTCTTCATCCTAAAGATAGATGAAATCTATCGACAGGGGGTATGGAGGTGATAGATAAAAAACGACTGAGGATTATAAAATGCATTGCCGCCTCACCAGTAAGACTGGCCAGCAGGAACACCGAGAGATTGTGGGGACTGAACAGACGTCCAAGATAGGGGCTGTGGGACTCTAGTTGTCGCCAAGCCCTGGGTCTGTTCACCAACAAAAGTAGGATTGACAATTTGAGTATGACCATTGACGGTGATAGGATGGCCACCATGTTGAAGCATTTGTTGTGGAGCCTTGTCATATATCATTTGAGGTTTCTCGTAAATCGGTGTCCCGGGTACACTTTCATCCATCCTCATGCTAATGGACATCATACCATTTCTGTCGTATGGGGCAAGCCCGCTACCATGATGAAAATAGCCTGTTGACGGATGTACGATTTCGTGTTGCAGAATGCCGAATTGTGAACCAGCATCATTTTCGGGAGGAGAAGAAATGCCATTGGCAGATGGCGACTGACTAGAGTAGGAGAATACAGAAGGAGCAAGCTGTACCCTGTCAAACGCTTGAGGCTGAGAGTTCTCTGTCATGGCATTGGGTCGCGAATTTCCGGACGGATATGCATCTGGACTAAACTGGGAAGGTCTTCGACTGGCATTTCCAGATGTCGGGCCGTCCATGGATCCGTAACTCCCGGCTGGACTGCCTTCGTCGAACTGTGACGTTGGTGTGTGGTGAGAAGCATCATCCGAGCGAGTTGTGCATTGATATGGGGAGGATGAAACACTATTCGGGTCACTAGTTCCATGACCGCCGGGCGGCACAGGACCTACAGAGGGTGAGTCGCTTGTTCGCTGATCTCAAATATATGTACACGAACCTTCGTCAACGTTGAATATTGGCCTAGTCTGCTCAAAAGAGCTATGATGTCCCGTCTATAGCCAACTCAATGAGATGACACCGCTGCAACCATGAGGGAGCTCACCATAAACTGTCCATGAGGTATTGGATATGCTGGCTCGACTTGCATTGAGATTTCAGAAGGAAAGCCAGGGGGCGAGTCGTCGTAAGACATTATGGGTTGTCGGGAAACTGGGTGTGGTTTAGGATGCTGAATTTCAGTAATCTAGACAAACCATGAGCCCAGTCGTTGAAACTCCAAAGACGTGGATTTACCTGTCCATGAGGTACCGGGTCTGGCTGGGCGATTGCCAAAGTATAGCTCTCAGGCCTTGGATAATCCTTATCGACAGACTGGCAAGCAGGTCCAGCATGACCCATGCGCCCCTGCCTGCACCTGATACCAAGAACGGGAGGCGGACCTGGTTTAGCATGCTTTGTGAAGTTATATTCCTTCTTCTTCGATGTAACGCCATCGGAATTTGTGCCTACTGGGCTAAGCTGATCATGTTTTCGCTTGACGACTTGTTGAGCTATTTGCGTAGATATTCGAAGCTTGGGGGGAGCAACGCGCTGTTTTATATTTTCCCAAATCTCCCGCCTCGATCTTCCCAAAGCGTATTCCCTATCCATCATGATCTCCATACCTTTCCGGACCTCTGTTTCACTGATAAGCGATACAGCAGTTGAAGACTGAGTGATGACAACAGCATCCAAAACCATCCTCTCGAGGGGATAAAGGTCCATCAACAGAGGCTCGACGAGATGTTTATCCGATTCCTTACATAGCAGGCCATTTAACTTGCTTCCCAATCGGAAGATTGCTTGTGCTGCACCAAGACAAGATTGTGTCGCCATCGCCATCGCACTTCCTTGTATCTGCGGCTTCTCGCCAACCCCAGGCTTGCCTGGAACCTTAGTAAAACCCAGAGTCCCTTTTTCTTGCTTGGCGATGGCCGCAGAGTTTGCAGAAATGAGGAATGGTACATACACTCGAAGAATCAAAATCTGAGCAACGAGAGACAGCTCCCATTTGTGCCTAAGCTCGTCAGCCTTCTCGTTCTCATCCTGGCTGATGAAATCCCGGCTCCATCTCCGAATTTCATCCTCTAATCTAGCAGCTTGGTCGAAAGTGTATCCGCAGCAGCATTCAGGATGGGATAGCCGATGCTTCACATGTTGTGCAAGTTCTACGAGCCTGCGGGTGGTGGCATATGAGATTGATCCTTAGATGCGCCGGTACGATTCAAGGTTTACGCACCGACAACGTGCGATCACGTATTTTCTAGTGACCGAGTCGTAGAGGTTGCCATTAAGCTCCGGTAAACGAACAGAATGAGACACCGGAGGAATCAATGAAGGGTGGCCGAGTGCATCTGAAGTGAATCTAGGTAAAGCAGATAAGATCGGCCAAAGCAGTCCAGTCCGAAATAACTACGCACAGATCGTAAAACATTACATCCCACCAGACTACGCAACGGAAATCCTCCCAATGACGATGAGAATCAGCCCGTGAGGAAGGTTTGTCGTCCGATTGTTGCCAAGCAGCTATCTCCTTTCCAAGTCCGATCTCTCGAGCGATATTGACCATCTTACCAACCTGTGAAAAAGATGAGCAGGACAAGAGGAACACCTGGCCAAGCACACGAACCATTGCAAAAATTATTCTAGGTTTTGAACCAACCTCTTTCCTCCGCTCTCCTGAATCATTGACATTATCCTGGGTGACGAGCAGCAAATAACCAATGCCGGCGAGGCACGCTACCAAGAACAGAACATAGTCTTTCTCCGACTTCTTCGAGTACGAGTTCTCCCAGACTGAAAGTGCCTGCTGAGAAAGGGCGTACAAAACGCCAGCATTGACATCTTCTGAATCAAATACTTCGGGAGGTGACACAGCAGCCCCGATAGCTAAAATAGCCGTAGTCATGGAGAAGAATATCAGGTCTTCTTCTGCCTTTCTCTTTTCTTTCTCTTTTGAAGGTGCGGGTCCTGATTTGGAGGTGGAGCTTGGTTCGAGAAACGAACGTCCCGATCCTGGCTCCACGGCATTGAAATCGGGAAGATGGCCATTAATCAGGCTAATGGCTCTCTGCTCAAACTTATTCCAACCTCCTGGTAACGGAACAGGCCTCTGAACAAGAACAGGTCTGGCTCGAGCCAGAATGCGCATGCAGATTGATGGACTTGGAAGGAGGCTGAGGACAGCTGGAGTAACTGATGGCACCTGTGGAGAACCATATAACTTTGTCTCAGAATAATATTCACTGACACGGGGAAGTAATGGCTGAGGATTGAGATGACGAGAATGAGGAAATAAAGTAGTATTGAGTCTTGCACGAAGCTTCGTTCGCCGCTCAATATCCGCGGGAGAAGGCTCAATCTGGATTGGGGGAGGGGGACGTCCAATAGTAGAGCGTCCCGAATGTCCATTCTCTACTGAATCCAGCCAGGCAGAATGGAGTTCTTCCAATGAGAGAGCAAGCGGACAGGGCGCATCATGCACATGGGTTAGCACAGCAGCGGAATGGTGCTGATGCTGATGGATGTCCTGTGGGAGAGGAACAGATCGAATGGAAGGAGGAGGAGCAGAGGAGGGAGGGAGACGATGAACATCTGCCACATTCTGGAATTGAGCAGGAGGATAAGTAGACTGGAAAGATCCAGATGTCAGTTGGGCCAAAGTAGATTCGACCTGCAGCAGACGATTATTGAGGGAATGTAGGTCGACCTTTTCCGCCGCAGCTGGTGAGTAGATACACCTTGCAACGGTATCCCGCTTTGTGCAGCTGCTGCATGGAGTGCGGCGATCACACTTGAGCTTGAGACGTTTGCACTAACAAAAGGGCTGAACAACAATTGAGTGAATGATCTGAGGTAGACAGACCTCCGCGCAGACGACAGTGATGCGGGAGCGGATCTGACTGCAAATATGATCGTGAGTGAGTCAGAAATATCAAACAGCTACGGCGTACGGTGTGGACACTGTCTGAGATGATGAAGACTGCTGTTCCATGATGCTACGGTGGTAATGGGAGGGGCTGAGAGGGAAAGCGCCCTCAACGTTCTCGATTGTTTTTCTCAATAACCACACGGTCTGTATTCTGTGACATAAAGGTAGTCACACACTTATGTTACCCAACTCCATCCAGATCCATCGAGATCTGGACTCGGATCCACTACAAGGTGCCTGGCCAGGACACTCTTGAAATCGACAACGCTGTCTTGCTGAGCAACCCAATTGGAAAATAATCAGAAGAATCTTGCTAATGAACCAGGCCACCCCTTCGAACATGTTTCATTCATGGACAACTTCCCTACAACTTCCCTCCAGGACCGCGCACAATGCTTATCACGTGTTTTCCTAGCCAATTTTGCATCAATACCCCGAAATGCAACCAGAGGCTTGCAGATCCTTGCTTCTGCAGCACCGCTCAGAGCACCTACGGCATGATCATCAAAACTATCAGTAATATCATAACGCTCTGGTCAAGTATCTCCTCTACAACGGGCACTCGAGGATAGCAACACTTATTTTTTATGGGCAACTTATGACGATAATTTTGAATTGATGCAATGCAATACAATGCAACTGCCAGCGGATGCTCTAAGCACTATTGATTCTCAGAGTACAATTTTTTACCCCAAATCAGGCGCCTTCGTCATTGTCGATGTTACATTCATATCGCTACGTACAAAGCGAACTGTAACCGTCAATTCACACTCAAGAACCTGTCGGACGACTGTTGTGTCATGTTTCGAGAGGTGACATCGGCTTCAGCGAGTACGGCAACGAATGGCCCCTTTGTTAATCACAATTTAACCGATCACTGTTATTGTCCCCCTTTTTCACTGAACGTACAAGATCAACCCAGTCACAAGTCTTGCATATTATTCTCTTCCTGAGAAGAGAGGCAAATTCTTCTTTGGTGCATACATCGACGTTGTCCTGCTTCCGCGAGCGTTGGTCGATGATTGATGGTTGATAAATCATACATCGGCTTCCAGATAGATGTATGACTAGATGATAATACCTCACGTCGAACAAACTTCATATTTGAGAAGTTTTCCAAATGAGTCTTCAGTAGAGGTCTCGCACGTACAAGGTATGACTTCTTGTTTGTTGTTGGACTCTTGATCATGCAGCAGTAGCAAACTCCCCCCTGAATGCTGTATTTTTGTGGATGAATTATCTCGAACAAGTTGTTACCTCTCCGTGTTTCAGGTGGCTTTTGCCTGACAGTGCTGTGTTCTAAACCTTCTTTTATGTAAACCACTAGTACAGTCACAACGTGACTCAAATGGCGTGGCTAGTCTCGTACTAGCATGAAACATGCCAAATGAGCATTATGTACTATAAATTGCTGGACACTGTGAGGTAACCTAGCATGATGTAAACGTGGTCAAGCGTGGTATCTGAGCCTTGCAAAGAAAACGTGGCTCTCAACGCTACCCCGGTGAACCAACAGCTCACTGGCATTATGAATTGATCTATCATTGCTAGGGATGTGAGCCCAGCTGATATTATTGACGCATAAGGTTAACTCAATATCGAAATGTGAATCTGACAATCAATCTGGGTTATTGAGTCGTAAAAAGACATTTAATCCAATAATCCCTGTAGACTGGTTAAACACGTTGCATACCTACCCTGTGTACGTACACCGCGTAATAAATTGTTGAACAAAAAAAACGTTGCATACCACCTGAGAACCCGACTTCATAGTGATGTATATCAACTTATTATATTCTCTCAAACCTCAATTGACAGCCTTCCTTCTCAGTGAACCAATTCCTGCCGATATCGTTCTCGCCAACCCCGCAACTCTATAAATATCCTGACGTTTCCAATCACTCAAATTTTAATACAAGTCCTATCCGAGCAGATGGCCAATTTTCTGCTGGTAGACGTGTGTCAAATTCATGATTGGTTACACATGTCATCAGAGTGAGGAAACTCGAATAATCAGTGCTTTTTTTGATTCAGCATTTCTCTTCTGCAACAAACCAACTAGTACTAACATAGCAGACATTCAACTGTCAAGTCGGCTCAGGAAATATGCTGTCAAGTGAGTTACAGGTATGGCATCATTTGTCTGTCAACTCTGTCACATGTCAGTTGACAATTAGCCTTAACCCTCCATGGACTCTAACAATAATTTGCATAGCCATCCACCTGGCCATGTCCCTGTAGAAGCACAGCAAATGGCTGTTGTCAAGAGCCTGCTTCAGTCACTTTTTTTTAATTCATTAATTTATTACATGGCATATAAACACAATCTACAGTAGTCTATTGGTTCACTATCCCTTCTTGTCCTTTAACCACCACCATCTCCCTTCAGGGGTTCATATTCTACCTAACATCTCTCACTAATATTGTTGTTATTCACCATCCTCCTTTATCTCTTGCCTGTCCTCAGAGGCAGCAAATTTCTCTTTTATCTTATGTTCAATGTGTGTTCAT
>Ga0153955_100466_pt1 | contig 19448 bp, 19 predicted proteins | sample TSFL039MetaG_FD_104744 | JGI IMG/M metagenome (GOLD analysis project Ga0153955, IMG submission 104744) | Attine ant fungus gardens microbial communities from Florida, USA - TSFL039 MetaG | ecosystem: Host-associated > Fungi > Mycelium > Unclassified | place: USA: Florida, Wekiwa Springs...
CGACACCTATACCCACTGAAGAGTCTGGAGGGACATCCAAAGGTGTAGAAGAAGATTCGAGATCGTCGAGGAGTCGAAGCGCTTCTTGGTATTTCGCCATGGATTGAGTAGTTGTGTGGGGGGGATGTGGTTTGCGGTTGTGCTTGACGCTCAAAAGCGGTTTTCTGTAAACTGTTGTGTGTGAACTGTTACAGGCCACGTGGGAATGTTAGTAACAACCTATATTTCTTTCTAGTAGTCACAACCTTTAATTCTACATCTTTCTCTTTAGCCCAGAATACCAAACTTAGGGAAAGTGTTGAAGGGAAGGTACAAATGGATAGCGAATACAAACTACTCACACTATTTATATATCTATCCACATCATGTAACGTAGCTGCCAATATCAATTGACCCCACAGAAGGGCTAGTGTGGCAGCTGGTTCAACTCTCAAGGTTATAACTGTGTCCTTGACTTCATTTCCACAACTTGAAAGTTGTGATCGTGATAGTTATATACTCTATTGTTAATAATATATCTTATTCTGAGAGTAAAGCTCACCTATTTTTTTCTTGGTATAAGAGCATGTTTTTACCCTTGAGGATATGCTGATTACCACATACGATCGACTCAGGCATTCCGCCTTAAATCATATAAACTCAATTCTTGTTCACACTTTAGCTCTTCCATACCACAAACTCATGACTCATTTGTAGCATAGGAGAATAAGACAGAACCTCCCAAGATTCAATTTGATTTGAAGTACAGACGTCCTAGATTCGAGGAGCCTTAGTACATTGAACAGCTCCAGTCTTTTTTTTTTTTGATTCAACAATTTATTACGCGGTGTGCGAACACAGTCCACGGTAGTCTACTGATTACTGAGGCACAAGGCCTTGACTTATACTGAAACTACGATTGGGCCAGGCTCTGTACTACAAGAAGAAATTGAGCATGGATACGAAGGGGAGGAATAAAGGGACACAGGGGCTGTGAGGATGTGAAACACACTCGGACCGGGAGGACTTGACTCGTTCTGAGCTAGGAATGGTGTCTCAGGGGACACATGGGGTGGTCGTTGTGAGTTCACGGAGGTTCCCTGAGTGTTGGGAAGGTGAAAGCGGTTGGGTTCGAAGTGAGGAATTTGATGAAGTCGCCTATGCATGGAGATGGTAGGGATACTCGGTCTTTCGTGAATCTTGGACAGTCGGTGAGGATGTGCTGTCTGGTTTCAATATCTGATTGACCGCATGGGCATGCAGGTGATTCTTGGGGGAAGAACCTAGCTCTATACTCGCCTGTCGGTGCGTGGTTTAAGATCGCTCTAGTGGCTCTTGCGCATAGAGATATGGAACGGCCTAGGTAAGACATCCATGTGCCCCCCTTTGCATACTTTGGAGTAGCTTCCCTGTTTCTCTGTATTCATGGCGAGGAAGTTTCTTCCTTGGGTTTCGCTTTTGGAGAATTCCGCTGTCCATTCCTCCAGGCATGTTTTGCTGTTCCTCTGGCTCAGAGCGTCAAGTGATGTGTGCATTTGTTCTGCCACTGGGTATTGGGTTCTGACTGCATCATTGTGTACCCTTGCTTGTATAAACCACTTAGCGTCACTGGGGCAGTCCCAGAAATGTAAGTTTCCTTCTGGGTATGTTATAAAGTGTGACCTCAAAAGCCTCGACATTGCTATAGAATGCTCTTGTCCTGAGTGGATAGACGTGTCCATGGCCCTCTTGGCTGCTGGGATGTTGTCTGTGAATATGATTATGTCCTTGCATCCTGTGACCGTGGCTTTGCTGATGGCTAGACGTATTGCGAAGAGCTCAGCATCTAGTGCTGTTACTTTTCCTGTTGGTGATTTGAACAGCTCCAGTTGTTTCATGTAAAAATATGGAGACAGAATGATGAATTCTGCCCTCTTTTCTGTCTGGCGATCCTTCAGCATTTGCTTGGACTGCAGAACTTGGTAGGCATTTTCTCGTTTACTGACTCCCTTCTCCTTCTCCATTTTCCCTTTTTTTCAATGAGATTAGTTGCGAGTAATATAATTTTCACTTGTGTTTGCATAGCCACGGATTGCGCGTCATAAAAGAGATTACATGTGATCATCCCATGCTGGTCACATGTTCCTCTTTTTTTTTGGATTCAGTTATATTCCGCAACAAACAAGCTAGTACTAAGAAGCGGAAGGTCTAAGCAGAACCCAATATTGGGTGGTATATCTATAGAAGGCATGTGGTCATGGGAGGAGGGTGTAGGCGGAGTTTTCTAGTGGATACATGTTCCTCTCCTTCAACCATCCATGGCCACCGCTCGTTGATCTCGCATTGATCTCTCACAACTTTTACAAGGGCAAAATCCAACGATTGATTTACGCATCAATATTTTTGAAGACTCCACACGCAATTTCCTCAAGGCACTGGTTGGATTCAAGAACAAAGCGATAACCTCCATTTCAGAACGACGCAAATACCAGATCGCAGAGAAGAAGAAATTCGCAGAAAAGACTCAACATGTAGAGAAGGAGATAAACAAATGCAAGCTAAAAGAAATAGATCTAGTTGCAGACATGCGGTTCGATAACCAGATACCGGAAATCCTGTATCTGATACTTCGTTCCAGACCTCGAACGCGAGAAACAAGAGCGGAAGGATACGGAACTCTCGGCCGTCGCGCTCGAGCAGTAACTGACATCCCTCCAGGACAAGTGTGCCGCAATCCAAGGAGAGATTGACCAATGCCATACAATAACAGCAAATCTCATCCGAGGTGTGTGATTAAACTTGAGTATATCAATACCTCTGAATTTGTGGGATAGAAAAGGAAAGAACAACAGGTATTGGACGAGGTAAACTTCTCTTCAGATTGAAGACCAAACTATTGAAGCGGACTTATACATAGAACGAAGCAAGAACAAGGTTGAGGTACATCCGAGACACCATACAATGTAGGGTAGAACCAAATGCTTTTCTGTGACAGCGGATGAACTTATTCTAGCTTTACTCCCACTTTTATATAAATTATGCCCATTGTACCCCAGTCGTCTATTCTACTTGGAGACGTCTGAGACCCTTTATCTAATACAAATGCGGGAAGCTAGCTTTGTTCTAGACATATTTGATGGTGGCTACAGAGGTGAGTCGGCTTAGATTATTTGCCTAGATGATATTTGTTGATGTCAATGAACCATAGTTATAACAATATCTCTCAATCTCTCTACCATCAGTGTTCTTCTGAGTCAACTCACTGACACTGGTGATATTTATTCATTTATCTGTGCAGTTCAAAAGACTTTTGTGAATAGTTGATACAAGTGAATTTGTCTCTTTGTTCCACAATCCAATGACTCAGGATGATCTCTAGCCTATCACATTCACTAGAACGTGGTCGGCATTTCAAAATTCAGCTTTCTGTGTGTACTGTATTATTCTCCTTGTTACATAATTTTCTACAATGTTCAGTCAACTGCACCTGGCATAAAAGGATCCATCATCCGTCATGCTGTTTACCAGATTACCCCCATTTTCCAAAGAAAAGCAATCAACGCTCTGAGCTTACTTAACAATCGATCTCATTCAAATCGTACTCACCGTCGCCACATTATGCCTATCAACGAGGATCTCCTCTACGTTGCACTTTACGCCCGAGGCGGACGGCCCAAAATGCCAGGACTGGAAGATACGTAAGAGACAGTCTGGAATATCTAACGGGGCTCAACAGGGCCAAAAATCGCTAATCAACCGCTTCACAGATACCACTGGAGCCTCATAATCGGATCCGATACCGAGGAAAATGGTATGCGCTTTCATGCAAAAGAGACTATGACATCAACGGGAATGGCGTGGCAGTATGAAGCAACTTCTATCCCGTTGAAACCGACTAAGATGCTTCTTGTCCGAATCATAATCGGCAGGATAAGAAACATGAACCGACTCATCAACATTTTTCAAAGCACGCCTATCCGTGCTGGCCAGCCTGGTCACGAAAGTTGGAACTGCGTTGAATGGCTGAAGGAGGCTTTAGAGTCGGTTCGATGCGATGGTGAAGCATTACAACCACCGACGATTGACTGGAAATTGATGCGCAACACCGTCATGTGGTATGCCGATAAGAAACAAAAAGAGCATCGATTCGATGGTCAAGGGACCTACGACCAGAGCAAGACCGCCACATGGGACCTTCTGACTAGACAAGAGTTGATCCCTTGAGATATGACAATGGAATACTAACGATCAGTCCTATTTGATAGCCGTTTGCCCGGCGTGTATCCGACAATCGCTCACATCTTGAAATTAATCAACTGATAGTTATTTAATACGATTTCGAGTCGCGCCGCTCAATAATCTCCAAGAAATTGCTGTCGAATATTCTCCCTTTTCAGTTCATAAAACATTGAAGTCAAGAATTTGTCAATTTCTTTTCCCAAAACCAGTACGATGCCGTAGAAACCATCCTGCAGTTTACCAATCAATAATCCCAACCACATCATCCTGGCGTACCTGCTCAAATCGACATGCATGAAGACAGACCAGGGCCTGGAGTGTGATGGGCTCCCAAATATCAGAATATGTAGTAGTGATAACCAAGTGACAGACTTCTACAAAAATCATTTTTTTAGGAACGGAAAGCCTACTTTTTTGCTATCATTTCTCCACGAATCCGTTCCATGACAATGCATGTCTCAGGACGGAAGCACTATATATGGTTAGCACTGATATCACAGTATTTGTGCGGACAAACTGAATAGTATGTGTCTTTGTGATAATGGTAAATATACTGATCTTGATGAAACTTTGAGATGGAGAGAACGCCCCCAAGATGTTGGAACATATATTGAAAGCATCTGGCAATCACAATCTTGACCGAGACACAAGTCAGAAAGCAGTGTCAGAAGGTATCATTGATAAAACTCTCTGATTCCAGGGCTGATAAGGGCCGCCTGCCTCAATGTTAGTCGATCTAGATATTGTTAAAAACAGATCGCCGAGTTTCATTTCAGACCGCCAATTGCCATGTCCTTCCTAGCCGAAAAATAATCAGAGCTTTGTTATTCCGGTCCTTGTCCAGGTTGACCTGAATGCCTTGCGCTGTCGTTTCGTCCATCATGACATCATAAAGAAAGAAAAATGAAAAAATTACATCCGCTCAAAATCTACTCACGCGAGTTGTGTATAGTCTCTCATGTGACACATCCGACAAATCAAAAGTGGAAGCTTATTCATCGTGTACTTTCGTTACGTCCAATGAGTTATGATACCGTAGTTACTTTTGCACGCCCCATATCAAGTGAGACACACACATCCATTGACAGAATCGTGGTTATAGCATACCTGGTCTGGACAATACCTGGGGGTTGTTAATTGGCCTTGAGGTATAATAACACACATTGACATGTGATTGCAACACTCTAACTTGTCCTATTCCTTTCATGATGACCACCTTACACAATGGTTTTATTATGAATGAGGCTTACCGCGATTACCTCGCAATCTTGAAGGGGGCGCGTAATGGTTTCGTGTACGGTGTCAAAGTCAGGTTTCCCCATGCTCTGGTAATGTCTATCCTTTTCGGTCATGGAAGGTTTGTCCTTTTTATTTTTGTTAATCCCACAAACTGATTTCGTCGGTTACCGGTTCACAAACCCCTGTGGAATTTCTAATGTTCTGCCCACAGCTGGAAAGACCGTTCCAGAGTTATCTTCAAGGCAACCAAGCAGCATGCCTTCAACCTTGCCAAATTTGTAGCATTGTACAAAATCTTCCTATTGATTCAGAAGAAGGCAAATAACGGGAAGCCAGGGAATAGCGACACATTCATTGCGGGTCTCCTTGGTGGCTATATTGTCTTCGGCCAACGCAACGCCGTCAATGAACAGGTCTGTGCCATCATCGCAAAAATCCGCAAGAGTGCAACCTTACTCAAAGCCAAACATAGATGGTTCTTTATGTAGTGTCACGCGTTGTCTCGTCCTTCATACCCCGAGCTTCCTCACCATACAATACATCCCCCCAATCCTCGTTGGCCAGCTCATCTGTGAAGCCCGTTCCACCTGATTCGCAATATTTTTCCATCTTTGCTGCTCTCGCATGGGGCTCTGCCTTGTGGCTTTTCCAAAATAGAGGAGAGACCATCCAGCCTGGTATGTTCAACTCCATGAAATACCTTTATCGTGATTCCGAAACATGGAAGAATTTGAGGACACTTTTATGGCAAAATGAATGAGAAAGGCGGAGGGACTGGATCAATTATATAGATTTCTCACAATCCACCTACCTATTACATCTTTTGACTTGACCTGATGTCATGTCCTATTCCAGATCCTATGTGGTCCTAATTATGCTCACATCAGGATACTTAACCTAAAATTCAGAAGAAAGATACAGCAGCAAACATCTGAACCTCCATAACAGATTTTGTAACCCATGAGTATGTCTACAAATTTCACTAGCAATATAGATGATCCACCAGTCGATCCGATGCAAAAGACTTCCCTACAAGTGCCTAGAGACGTCGTAAAGGAGCCAGGTAAGGTGGAGGGATAAACATTCGGCATCACACAGGATCAAAGCCAGTGACCATCAAAGTCAGAAGAACTGACATCAATCGTTAGCTGACCTGATGCTATAAGAAGACAATGGAAAGTTGGTGATCGATTGGAATTATACCAAAGTCATAGTGAAAATGCCCAACACTCCTTACCGATCGTTGAATATTCGAAGGAACAGACGGTACGGTACCCCCAGGGTCCCGCATCGACTGAAAGCGCTTATTCCCCAAGGGAACGAACCTGATCACTCACCTTTGATAGGAGAGATTGACTTACCAATGCTGTGGGATAGCGCCTTTCACATCTATCTTCCAAATGTATCTTGCTTGTCATTGTGAAAGATAGCAGCTGCGGACAGTAGCTCGAGTGACTCTGAAGGCGATTTGATTCAAACGAAACTGCAACCTTTGTAGTATGAGCTTGTCCACAAGATCAAATTGCATCGACCGAAGAACGGGTTTAGTTGTGGGGTGATTAGAAACATCCTTTTGCATTAGTAGCATCAATCAAAAGAGTTTCAGAAAGTAGTGCAGCAGTTTCAAGAGAGTTGAAAATTTCTAGATGAAATCATAAAATCCAAGAGTACACAACTCCATCCCAGGTAGACGATGCAATCAAAGTCATAAGAGAACAGAACCTGAAGTGCATTTACACACTGAACTGGCCCTTCATGGAAACTGACATGCCAGAAACATGTATTCATAGCAAATTTATTTAGCAAACGAAGCAAATACTGAAAGTCAGAGAATACCAAAATCCCAACAGATCTCCACATTCTCAACACGAGGAAAGCATAACAGATACATAAAAAGGAAGATAAGGAAAGGCATGAACTAAGATGAGTGCATAGGAAGAAGGTAAGATAACATGCAAGAGCAAGTCCATATAGCAAGGATGCATATCGGTATCATGGGGGATATAAGCCATATAACCACAAAGAACAAACAGGACTTTAAAAGATGATACACTTCTTCTTCTTCTTCTTATTCTTCTTCTTGGGGGGTTGCGGAAGTTCCTCGATCGTCGGGTGAGCATCACGGAGGGCTCGAACGAGATTGGTGAAGAGGCGATCCACATTTTGGGCGGTCTTGGCTGAAGTCTCGAGAAATTCACAACCGAATTGACGTGCCAGAGCAGCCCCTTCCTCCTTCGTGACTTCACGCTCACACACCCTGTCAGACTTGTTTCCAACAAGCATAAAAATGGTATCACCACGTTTCACGCGGCGCATTGATTGGCGAAACATCTCCAGTCTCTGGAATGATATCCTGGAGGCAATAGAATACACCAGGATAAATGCTTGTCCTTCACTAAGGGGAGCTCAGTCTCTGGGGTCAATCGTGATCGAGTTCAAAAATACCCACCGAACCCATTGATCCCGAAGGGTTGCATATTCCTCTGAAAGCCTAATGAGAAATAGCAGAGAGAAACAGTTGAACCAGTATACCTTGTCCAGCAGTATCAATGACCTCCACAAAGGACATACGATTATCAACTACCAACTGCTTACGATATGCATCCTCAATCGTAGGGTCGTAAGTCTAAAAACTATAAGAGATAGAGGAAAGGATATCTGCACGAGCCAAATACCTCTGATAAACCATGGGCACGGAAATAAAGAGGCGATGGCATAAGAAGCTGGCGACAGTACTGGCTAGGATACTACTCACCGACGAAACAATTCAGGGTGAACTAAGTAAAGGGTGAGCTTGACATGAAGATGGAATGAGAGTGACTTGCCTGTACGGCTAGAGCGGTCTTTCCAACACCACCATCGCCGAGAACTGCAACCCTCCAGTGGTCCATATTGTTGGTGTTGATAGCAGAGTTGTTAGGGGCAGGCATAGTGCCGTTGGTGATGGGGGCGGAGGTAAGATTGTTGTTGAAAGAGGGCATACTGAGCGTAGGAAGGAGTAGATAGAAATAAAGTCGTGCAGTCGTGACAGGTCGTAAAGGTGAAGCCTGTAAGTAGCAAGTCGCAGGAGACGCTCAGACGAATGGCTGGTTATTTCTACCCAGAACGCACCACATCCTTATTTCCCACACTCCTCCTTTTCTCACCCTTTTGTCCCAAATCGTGACACGTCACATTCGAATTTCACCTCCGGTCATCTCCGCCAGGCACCGATCCATACTTCCAGGTTCTCATCTTATTTGCCACTTGACCTGGAATTGTGGTTATTCGCTCCCTCGAGAGACACCCTGGTATCAAGTTCAAAGGGGATCAACCTGCGGCTAAGATAGAATTTCCCACAACCTCCCCCGCCTCGTATCAATAATTCACAGATTAACGGAAAGATATTGACTTTCTTCGTCCCATTGTTTGAAGAGTGGCATTAGGCAGTCATCTCTGTCTCACCCGATAAAACAGTTGGAAACGATTGGTTTGAGAGGATACAGGCAACCTTATCTGGAAAGGATATTAGTTGTCCCGTGGTAGACTCATTCAGATTCAGAAAGTTTTTTTTGGTTATTCCCCTTTTGACATTCGGGTCATCCATGTCCGAGTGCAATTTGAAATTTTCTGATCCAGATGTTTGCACGCCGCGGACATATCCTATGCAGGTATCTCATCCACAAAGCGAGACAATCGAAGGAAAATTCATCCCCCTTATTATATTTCTGTAGACAAGAATGCACGGTGTTCATATCCTGGGCGAACATTTGACATTTCACGACAGTGGAAAGATTCTTTTCAAAGCATAGATTGTCCCGAGTCTCTGTGCGACGATGCCTACAAGACAAGGAAGGCAAGAAAACAGGTCTGAGAACTTCGTAGACAGCTGTAATTTGTAACTCAAGCACATAGGGCTTAAGTATACATCAAACAATAAGTCACACCCGGGTGCCTTGAGGACTGATGCAAGGATATGTACATAATAAAGATATAATAATAAAGGCCTGAACCAGAAATAGTTGGAAAATAATTGAACGCCGATAAATGGTCAACGGAAGTGGTTTAAATTCTTGCTTGGCGGCCTGTTTCTGATGTAAAACATTCGTTGTTCCGCCACATAGACTATGGCCCGAATTCAGAAAATAGGTGAAACAAATCAGGGATATGGGTGCAGTGCCAGAGATATAAAAATGGACGACGGTGATGACCGAGAGAGAGAAGAAAATTACGGTCTACCCTCCCTTGATTTTGAGTGGCGGACTCCTCAAGGTCACACATAGCAACAAGCGCACTACAAGACTGCACGCCAAGCAGCGGAGCTGTGATATGTAGTTGGCACCGTTTTCTCCTCGCACGCACTAAAGAATGTAGTAAAGAGACTAGGGGTCAATAAATCGAATGCGTGATTAGATAGCTGTTTCAGGGGCCATTTGATTAAGCCCAGACAGTAATGGATGTTACCAAGTGACTCTCCTTGCGCACCAAATATCGAAGATATGCTTCTAACCTTCAACCGTATTCAGTCGACCAGATACATCAGAAGCAGGAACTGCCGCGCAGGAACAACCTGATGTCCTGGCTCTTTGTTTGTCACCTCCTGAGTCCTGATGTGACACTGATGTGACGAGGCAATCCGGGATATTCGAAACCTATCAGAACACTGATGTCAGCTGCAATGGTAATGTCCAAATTAAGCGAAAAGGAGTCACATGTATAAACATATGTACGTGGGAAAGCCGTGCAAAAGCAATCCCACTCCCGTCTTTCCTCAGGTACCTTCCTGGGCATCAGATGTTTCCTTATTAAGATTGAAGTGTAGGCTCGGTTGTTCGTACTTGGTTAGTGATGTCAACAACCGATGGGAAGGCGTGTACTGGAGGCTGAAAATAAATGCAAGTGTCTCTTTGATGAGAAAAACAGGTTGGTTGATCAGAACCCGTATTGATTGCTTAAGATCAATCGTTGGTCATACCGAGCGAAGCAATCTTTGAGTAAGCAGCGTGACCAATGTGATACTCTTTGATTTGGCCATGGCTTATTAGGCTATAATGCTAGAACGCGATTCCCGCGGGTCTCTACTGGAATCTATTCGGCTTCTCTGGGCCCCACTGAATCGAGGGATTGTTAGTTACTCGTTCTGAGCCGTGATTTTGGCGGTTCCATGACTTTTTTATTATGCGATGTACGAACACAGTGCGCAACATCTTTGGTGGTCAAGCCCGTCATTCAGTTTCGGTGATTCCATCTGCCCGATGGTGATACCAATCGCAAATTCAAATTTGGGACACATATATACTGGAAGCATAGGTAGATAGCCAACTGCCCCATGAATCAATCAATCAATCATTGTTCGACCCATGTTTGTGCTGTTTCTGTGCTCCTGAGAAGATATCCTTCTAGAGAGTTGATTCCTACATATGTCAACAGAGATGGCGGACAAGCTATTGTTGAGCTATTGTTACCAGACACTCTTTGATCACAATGAAGTGGATTCGCCTATGTCTCCTTGGAAGGTAACTTGTCTGTTGCCTGTCAAGGGCTGGAGCATGCTTCGAGACCTACCCGTCGGACTTTTGAGGGTCTTAGGCATCTTTGGAAGTCTGACTCGCTAGGAGACATACGTATTTTCGTCGGATCCACTAACAAAAACCGAGCGGAGATGAGCCACCTCGTTCTGTTTCACCGCCCAGAATGTTCTTTCAAAACCGACAAGATCGGGTCTGTGAAGTTTCATCTCGTGAAGCATCACAGGAATCATCACAGGAATCATGTTGTGTATGCATATGCACATATGTATGGTTTACATCTTGGGTATCTAATTACATCAAATGGAATGCTTTTGAACCTTCAAAGACCAGATTACAGCTGAAAGGAACATAAAATGATAAAAAAATAATCGAGGGCATAGGGTGAGGGGAATATAATAGGTTACGCAGCGTCGCTCTGCACCACGAATTATGCTAGTAATGGATGACAGACGCATAAGAGCGCAACAGAACGAAAAGCACAAAGATTGGGTGGAGGAGTTTAATCTTGTCGACTTAACTCTGCTTGTGTCAGGTCGAGGACAAACATTGTCTGTTGGTGTTTTGGTGCCTCGATGATTTTTATAGCCTTCTTGTCACTGCAAGAAGGACGGAGAGACTGCGCAATAGAAGGGAATGGTCGTAGTGCGCGTGACGAAGGGAACGACGAATTCCGTCGGGGTGCGATGAGCTGAGCTGTTGTTTGCGCATGCATCGGGGAAGCGTTGCCAGCGAGGGGTGAAGAAACGGTTGGACGAGACATGACAGCGGCTGAAGAAATGTAAACAAAGTGATCATTAGTAACACGAAGATAGCTTACCCATTAATGTGGAAGAGAGCAGGTAGTGTTATGCACAAAAGTGAGGAGATTGGAATGTAACCACTTGATCCTTTATAAATTCTGACGGCTGGGGATCGACGTTCTGGGGACTTGAACTTTGGGGATTCGGCACGCGGCACGGCAGTCATATTTAACATCCGGCCGCCGGAGAATTTTCCATATCAAGAGAGAAGCATCATTTCTAATCCACTCGCCGTACTACAGGAAAGTGGGTTCGTACGCTTGTGGCTGTCTCTTTGAACCTCAAACCCCGAGCATTTGCTCTAATCACTGGAGAGAAAGCCAACGAAAATTCCCTTCACAGACCTGAACTTGAAAGAGTTTGAAGATGGAGACCACCCCTTCGATCTTAGTATTCTCACGCCCGCATGCTCAATGCTAATTATCCTGTCATGCTAGACTTGACCAGTCATAACACAAAACAAACCGGGCATACTACTGCTCCCGTTGTTATGGGGTTTTCACGGAGTCTTCTGTGGTTTTGTCCACAAGACATAATTGAATTCAAGTGCTTCATTTGATATGCACGTTGCCAGTCATCAAGCTCAATTACATAGGGATCAGGCTCTTCAACAATGCCTGTGCACCCCAAAACTTGACTTGACGCAGAGGACAGATGTCGGAGACGGCCATGTCTGGATACACATACTTATGAGTGCACAGGCCAAGATATGAAGCCGAGGTCCTGAGTTGACTCATAACAAAGTGGAGTCCCGAATTCGGTGAACGTTAGCTTAGTACTGATCCGGTTCTCATCAATTCGCATCAAACAAGGTTCCATTGAGAAGTTTTATTTGGAAAGGAATCTGTATCAGATTTTGCTTCATTTGATGAGCCGGAACTTCCATGCTTGACTGCGAAGTGTTCTCTTCTCTTGCGCCGATATTACCATGGACATTGACAAGAGGACTTGGAGCTGAAAACCCGAATAGCTCTCAGTTGTTGCCCGGTGGTAATGTACTACGTGAAGTCGTCTACTCGCATTGATCAGATGGTCAGATTACCACCCTCTGGTGAAGGGTACCCTATAGAGGTCCAGAGATTCTGGATGAGGTAGGGAATTCTGGAGCGAATGCAGAAGAGCAAAGGGTGACGAGAAGCAACCGTAGGCTTCTGATGATTTTCCTTGCCTAGTCCTGCTCTACCTACAGGATATATTGTAGTACTCGTTCAAATGTCACTCAGTTAAGGTTTTACATCCCGATCACATTATACAGTTTTCCCGTATTCAGGATATAAACACTTTAGTAAGTACTTGATAGAAGGAAGATCATCTCTTACAAGTCAAGCCTTTCTTTTCGGCAAGCTGTAGTGCTGAGAGACACAGAATGCCAGAGGATACCAAGTCGTTGAGTAGTCTTGGAAGTGGAGGAGCCATATGAGATTTTGTAGCGGGTTTTATTGGATCACACGTCAATTTGCAGAGTGGAATACTCAGTTTCAAGCACGAGGCCAAGTCTATCTCTATACCTGTGGAATAATGATAAGTCAACGAAAAGATAATCATGAATGAACAGAAACCTTACCTCTGTTCCGATGGGGACGAAACTGAGGTGCTTGAAGATGTCAATCAAATCAGAGACGATGATGAAATGAAAATAGAACTTGATATCGAATTCATGATCTATGTTCACAGCAATGGGAACAGGTGAAGCGCGATTCTAATGAAGCCAAAGACGAGTCTCAACGAGCAGCCTAGTTCACTGCCAATTGTCATCAGCTGTCAACGCTGACTGTCAGTATGTCACACGCTGACTTTTCCATCGATATCGAAGTCAGTCCCTTTGAGTTCTGGTGTCTCCTCTATATGTTGTCAAAAAAGGTCATGTTCGCCTGCACTACTTATCGGCTTCGCTCTAATTACTTTGTACAATCGAGCTATCTGGTTCCTTAACACTTTCAACTCAAAGTGTGAGAACTGGCGAACGTATCGAACATTCAGAGATATAATCTAGGGAGTGAATAATGAACCCATATTATGCATAATTGTAGACAGTTGAGGTACATGAACTGATGGAGGAGATAGATTTTTGGAGATGGATTTTTGATGGATTCCTGACAATCGTGACAATGATGTGACAAAAACAATGGATCGAACAATGAATCATTAAACAAAAATATCATCTCAAAGGCACGCTGATTGGTTGGTTGCTTCGACTGAACGACTCTATCAGTGACTCTATCTCCCCGAACGACAGGGAAAGTAAACTCGGTACCGGTCAGTGATTTGCGTAATGACACGAGCAAGGTTCTGTTTCTTCTGGTGATAAAGACAAAATGATGCGAATAATGTGACGAACGAGTTGAAGTCACTAATGACAAATCAATAATGCAATTCAAAATGTTGTTTGTCGGGAAGAAGCGTAGCTGGGATAAGCAAGGATGATGACAATGATGTTGGCAAGATATACGCTGAGAGACAATTAGCATGGGGAAGAGGGCTAGCCGGCGAGTTGGAAGCACAGGAATAGTGGTATCTCCGAAACACCCAATGCCTCCTGCCAGAGGTCTCCGTTCTTCCCAAGAACAAGATAGCACAAATAGAACCGCTAAACGTTCAGAATGTCCGGGATGTTCCTGGTTTGAAAATGACGATGGGATTGCCGTGAGGTCCTTAACCGCAATGAAGAAAAAAGGAAAGCATGCGAGGCAAAATCTCATTGCACATCTACGAGCAAATTGCGCTCGAGAATGTACTTGCCTTCTTTATATCGCTGAGAGAATTCGTAAGCCTTGTCCTATTGTTGAAGCATAAAGAGAATGAGCCACCAATATTCAGTTACTGAGCTTACATATTTCCAGCCAAGAGTCGTTCCGCACTTGACGCAGTAAATGTCTCGGACAGTGTGGTTGCCGGTAGTCATTGGACGATCGCTGGGTTCACCTTCAATAACATTCACACTCGGGGAATACTATGAGTGCGAATTCAGACGAAACCGAGATCCAAGTAACTTACACCCCATCAAAGAGGTACGCTCGGCCGTGCTGACCGTTGAAAGCCTGAAATAGGCAGATTGAGCAAATGAGGCTACACGTACTGTGACCAATAGATACCCTAGACATCATGGAATGTATTGTCGCGAGGTGGGTTTTGCAGGTTGAGCACCCATAGATGCGGTCTCCAGAAAGGTAGCGGCGATAGCTCATGCCCATGGCGAGAATGATCTGTAGGATTGTGAGGCGAAAATACGTTGAGTTGCAGCAAGAGCGGAAATCAGAGCTTGGTAATTGAACTGTCGAAGGACTACGGGTAGAGGAAAGACCTTGATAAGTGTTTGTGGGAGAGACAGGGTTGGTTGCCACCATCCGAGAAATTCCCTTTTATGGACCGCTCCGTAATTTAGTTCGGCTGTTATTCATTATTTTGATTTTGGTATTCCTCTCCTTTGCTATTATAACGCCCCTATGTAATGCAGCAGCATGTATGCCAAATATTGGGTCTTATTTCTCATCTGATTTTAACATGAACTCCGTATCCATTCTCGACCTGCTCGGGCGGATAATCGTATAACAAAAGGATAAATCCCACGGTGTTGATCTGCGTATTTCCTCAAGTCTCCAAGACCAGTGCGGCCTATGTTTGGCTCGCCACAGTCCCTGCCTTCCCGTACTCCTTCTCGAACTCCCTCCCTCCCCTCCCTCCGCCGAAAAAATGAGAAACAGTGTAAATCATCTCCGAAACAGTCATCGACTGTGGACCTCTTAAGTTCGCAACTTGCGGGTATGGGCCTCCACTCACCGCGATCGTCCCCGGAGACTCCTTCAGCGTCATTCACCTCTCTTTCTACAGTCACTTCGTCTCCAAGGAAGATGACAAAAGGCCTAATCCGACATCAGAATAGAAACCATGTATATGAGAACGTGGTATGTATCACTTTCTTAAGTGACAGACAGTCATTGACTGCCGCTAGTATCAAGCAAAAGTGAAGAACGATAAACGGAAGATGAACGCAACCATGACTTTGCGAGCGTATGAGAGACAGAAACGATATGGTACGTTCGTCATGTTTGACTGGAACAGCATCATTCATAATTTATGCGTAGGTTATCAGTCATCCATGGCCGATTTTGAAGGTATAAGTACTGTGAAATATTCTCATTTTCATGTTTTCTAAGCTCATATCTCTAGAGTACCTCTCGTATTTCGATAGAGTCAAGTCCGCTATCCCTCATGATCCCAACAAGGGTTCGTCTTCGACTTCGTGTACTAATTATTGACTCAAATCTCTTCACAGTCATCTCTCCTCTAGCAGCAATAGGAAATGGGTCTCTCAGGCGAGCGCTATCACATGCTCGAGCCTCCATGCAAGAGTATGTTGTCTCTTGATATGTAATTTCACTATCCCTATTTATTTTCCCCAGACGAAGACCTCTCAAGTTTGATACACTTGCTCTTGATGTCCTGCAGAAGAAGTGGCGCCAAAGAGATGCCGAACTTGAAGAAAATCTCAAGTCGAAAACCCTCCCCCTTCCATCGCACCTACCACCTATTGATGAAACAACTGTACAAAGACTTCTTGAAACGCGGGGACAAATAGCCAAATTCGCAAGAGAAGCAGTAGAAGATAAGGATATTGTCAGGTTGAGACCTGGGCAGTGGTTGAATGACGAGGTTATCAACTTTTACGGCGCTCTGCTTCTTTGTAGGTCGGAGAGTAGTAAAGAAAACGCGCCAAAGACCAATGGAAATCTTACTGATGGACCAATCAAAGGTAGAAGGGCACCGTTGAATGCACATTATTTCAGTTCGTTCTTCTGGTCCAAATTGACCCAGGATGGCTATGAAAAGGGAAGGCTGGCAAAATGGACGAAAAAGGTGTTGGTTCTTTCAACAGATCTACTTCTGATGCTTACTCCCAGTATCCAGATTGATGTTTTCTCCAAAGATGTCATACTCATTCCTGTCAACCACAACAATGCACATTGGACTGCTGCTGCTATAAATTTTCGTCGGAAGCGCTTGGAATCCTATGACAGCATGGGAATGGCAAAGGAGATCGTATTTACGGTATCTATCTTTACTGGCATTCAAGCCTCATGCACCAATTAAACAATTTCCATAGCACCTACGAAAGTACCTTGACGCAGAGCACCGGAATAAGAAGAAAGTTCCGTTCGACTTCACAGGATGGGAAAACTATGCGCCTGACGTGAGTCTGAATTGCCTACTCATTCCTGGCTATCATTCTAATGGAATTTCCCTAGGAGATAACTCCTCAGCAAGAGAACGGATATGATTGTGGTGTATTCACGTGTGCATTCCTTGAAGCATTGTCGAGAGGGGAAGAGACGTTTCGATTTACACAGAAGGACATGCCATATCTTCGGCGGCGGATGATTTGGGAAATCGGGAATACCACATTGCGCGATGACTGACAAGCACCTACTTCACTTCCTGTTCTGCCGACCCTCATCTTTTCATAATCTGCTCGTCTACCTTGACTCATAGTTAACAACTATTCATATTATTTGGTTGTCCCTGCTCTTTGTTCACTGCATTGAACACTTCTTTCTCACTAGTCGCTGTAGTTATTGTCAGTCAGTGTATATCTTTCATCCCTATCCACATCTATTGCATCGTTTCCTGTGCTGCTTTGTACTACCTTGCTGTACAATATCTAATTCACGCCTAATTCAGAACGACTTCGGACTTTGTACAGGTAAGGAACGCTCTCTCACGCTTTCAGAATTCGAGTCATCGGTTCACGTGACTGAATAGTCTATTTGGATTCAGTATTTCTATTCCTCAACAAATACTAAGACGTGGAGTTCCTAAACAGGGCCCTGCAGTGTGTCTACGGAAGGCATAAGGCCAGGGGAATAAGGTGTGGGCGGGGTTTGCTAGTAGATAGTGACAGTGTGTCATGATCGGGTATCTTTATTACTGTAGATCCTCCACGGGTAACTATGGCAGATGTCTCGGCTTTGCGGATGCCGCCGTCTTTTATATATATACGATTCTATGTTACAGCCTCAGTTGACTCAGTTGATCCCGACCACTCAGGTAATGTACCAGTTGATGCTACATGTCATTATGCTCACTTTCCTATAGGTTTACTTCGTACTTTGAGCTATCATTACACCAAGTCGCCATGGATCATATTCAGAAGATCGGAGATGCACTGAAAAATCAACAGCGAGATCGTGAACCTTGGACGAGTGGCACTATTGAACTCGAAGGATCAGATTTGCACCTTTACTTCACATGCAAAGATGGTTCTTCTCGGTATGTCCTAATCGTCAACATTGGCTACTCAATATCAAAGCGGTTTTAGTCAAATCAACCTTGGATCCATTTCCGACGAGGACATACATGCACTTGTTGATGCTTGTGATCCTGCTCCCTTTGGCCGAGGGCCTGAGAGCGTTCTCGACGATAATTATCGTAAGGCATTAAAACTTGAAGAGTCTTCCTTTGCATGGCGTTTTAATCCTGACTCTGGGAACTTCATTGCTTCACTTGCCCAAAAACTTTGTCCATGGGAGAGATTCAAGAAAGGATTTCGTGCAGAAATAACCAAGTTGAACGTTTACAGTAGGTGTCACTTCTATCTCGTCTCATATCATTCGCACAACGTCCTCCTTTTTCAGCTCAAGGCGGCTTTTTCAAAGCTCATCAAGACAGTCCACGTTCGGATCAAATGTTTGGATCATTGGTTTTTACATTATCGACACCTCACACTGGTGGAAATCTTGTTTTCCATCATCGAGGCAATTCGTTCGACTTCAATACCTCGTCTATCCTTAAATCTGCTCCTTCTACGTCCGTCGCGTATGTTGCATTTTACAGTGATATCCAACACGAAGTTCTTGAAGTCACCTCGGGCGCTCGTATAACAATCACATACAATCTTTATTATGATTCCTTCCGCGAGCCCCCTCCTGTCCCCGATTTGCGCATCCCAATTTCCGAAAATAGCTTCTCAAACTCACTTCGTGAAGCTTGCCGAGATGCTGCTTTTATTAAAGAATGCAAATATATCGGTTTTGGTCTTGAATTTGAATATCCGAAGTCCACAACTTCCGAAAATCATTATCCTTACGCCTCCGACCTCAAAGGGGTTGATGCTTACCTCTTCCATACTCTTCAAGACATAGAGTTGAATCCTACCTTACGCTATCTCTATTGTTCTTCAACTGACGCCTGGGGGGATACATTTGATTTGTTATTGTCGAGACCCGTTGATGGGCGAGACAACGATTCGGACGGATATGACGATGAACGTGACGAGTTGCAATTTCTCATCCAATCAGACAAGAACGCCCTCATTGTATGGAAGGAAGGTAAATCTGAAGAGACACTGGACTCGGCTGGGGAAAGATCCTATGAGGACCCAGACTTCATTGACGACTACAGATCCAGGAGTGTCAGTGTGCAATGGGTTACACCTCCAAATCGTAATCTCTCGGGAACTTCATATTACACCGAACATGGAAATGAACCCATCCAAGAGGTCTATTATTTCGAAGTTTGTATCATTGCCGATGTTAGCGCTAGCCAGTAATTGTGGATTGACCGACTTCAAAAATGCGAATGTTCGTATGCCTTATTATCATGATTGTTTTATACAGCAGTAACGCGTATGTGAATCCATTCGCAATCGTTAGAGATGAGCCTACATGAGCGGATGATCTGATTACGAATCAGGGATGTGGAGGGGAAA
>Ga0153955_100467_pt1 | contig 19424 bp, 18 predicted proteins | sample TSFL039MetaG_FD_104744 | JGI IMG/M metagenome (GOLD analysis project Ga0153955, IMG submission 104744) | Attine ant fungus gardens microbial communities from Florida, USA - TSFL039 MetaG | ecosystem: Host-associated > Fungi > Mycelium > Unclassified | place: USA: Florida, Wekiwa Springs...
ATGCTGGGGCTGTACGGCACCGCAATCGGCGCAGGCGTCCTGTTTCTGCCCATCAATGCGGGGATGGGCGGTCTGTTGCCGCTGATAATTATGGCGCCGCTGGCTTTTCCGCTGACATTTTTTGCCCATCGCGCCTTAATGCGTTTCGTGCTGTCAGGCAGTCATCCGGCGGGCGACATCACGGATGTGGTGGAGGAGCATTTTGGGGCTGGCGCAGGCAGGTTGATCACGCTGCTCTATTTCTTTGCTATCTACCCCATTTTGCTGATGTACAGCGTGGCGATGACGAATACGGTCGAAAGCCTGATGGTCAATCAACTTGGGTTGACTGCGCCCCCGCGCGCCTTACTGGCGCTGCTGTTAATTGTCGGCATGATGACGGTGGTGCGCTTCGGCCAGACCATGATTGTCAAGGCGATGAGCGTGCTGGTTTATCCCTTCGTCGCGGTGCTGATGTTGATGGCCGTCTGCCTGATTCCTCACTGGCACGGCGCTGCACTGCAAACGTTGCACAGCGGCGGCGGCAACCTGTGGAGCACCTTGTGGCTGGCCCTGCCGGTGATGGTCTTTTCTTTTAATCACTCGCCGATTATCTCATCATTTGCGGTTGCCAAACGTCAGGAATACGGCGCGCAGGCTGAGCAAAAATGCTCACGGATTCTGGCCTGCGCGCACCTGTTAATGGTGCTGACCGTCATGTTCTTTGTGTTCAGCTGTGTGCTGAGCCTGTCCCCTGATGACCTGCGGTCAGCGAAAGCTCAGAACATTACGATATTGTCCTATCTGGCGAACCATTTTAATGCGCCGCTGATCGCCTGGACGGGGCCGGTAATCGCCATGGTCGCAATCGCTAAATCCTTTCTCGGGCACTACTTAGGGGCACGCGAAGGGTTTAACGGCATCGTTAACAAAGCGCTGCGTAGCCGGGGCAAGACGATTGCGCCTCAGCGGCTGAATCGCCTGACGGCAGGCTTTATGCTGCTGACGACCTGGCTGGTGGCGACGCTCGATCCTAATATTCTGAGCATGATTGAAACCCTGGGCGGCCCGGTGATTGCGGTCATTCTGTTTTTAATGCCGATGTACGCTATTCATCGTGTTCCTGCCATGCGTCAATATAGCGGCAAGCTCAGTAATGTCTTTGTGGTGGCCAGTGGGCTGATTGCCATTTCCGCTATTTTCTATTCGCTTTTGCAGGCGTGACTGACGGGCGGCTGGCAACGCCGCCCTGTGTTTCTGCCGGACAGCGATCTTCCGTTCACGGCTTCAGACGTATTCGTTAAAAAAAGTTTTAAATTTTTTACGAATTTGCATGTTAAAGTTAACGAGAATAATTCTTATTCCTTAACAGGGTTACTAAACATGAAATTCGGTATTTTTGCAGCAATATTGTTGGCCTCAACCGTCTGTTCGGCAACGACGTATCCTGTCACCGTCACCGACATGGATGGCCAGCGTATCACGCTGCAGAAAGAGCCCCGGCACATCATTTTGCAGGACGGGCGCGACATTATGGCGCTGGCGTTGCTGGATCGTGATAATCCGTTCAAACGCGTCGTGGCCTGGAACAATCTGCCCAAAAAGCAGGACACGCAAACGTGGGCGCTACTGGAGAAAACCTGGCCGCAGGCTGCCAGTATTGTGGATATGGGATTCAACGATCAGGGACAGGTAAACCTTGAAAGCGTGCTGGCGCAGAAGCCGGATCTGATGATTGCGCAACTGCGTGCCAAACCGGCGCTGATGCAATCTGGCGTACTGACCACGCTGAAAAGCCTGAATATCCCGGTCGTGTTTGTCGATGACGAACTGCATCCTAAGCAAAACACGGTGCCAGGGATAACGTTGCTGGGCAGCGTGCTGAACCGTGAAGCGGAGGCGAAAGCCTATACAGATTTTTATCAACAGCGCTGGCATGCGCTGCAAACGAAAATCGATCAGGTCAAAAACAAGCCTACCGTCTTTATTGAACCTATCGCCGGTAACAGCGACAGCTGCTGTTTTACCCACGCTCACAGCGGCTGGGGCGGGCTGGTTGAGGCGGTCGGCGGCAAAAATATTGGCTCGTCACTGCTGCCCGGTAATGCCGGTTTTGTGTCGCTGGAGAAGATCATCGCCATGAAGCCGGACGTTTACATCATGACCGGCTCGAAACGGTCCAACAGCAACGTGTTGCCGCTGGGCTACGGGGCGAATAAACAGGATGTCGCCACCACTTTTACCACATTACTAAAACGCACAGGGCTGGCGCAGATTGAGCCGGTGAAACAGGGAAAGACCTACGGGATTTATCACCACTTTTATAACCATCCCTACAACATTATTGGTATGGAAATTCTGGCAAAAGATCTTTATCCAAAGCAGTTTAGTGACCTGGATCCTACCGCGGATTACCACAACATTATCCGCCAGTTTACTAAATTACCGGATGCGCCCGTCATGCTGAGTTATCCCTGATACCTTTCCCTGAGGCGCGAACCTGTTGACCGCCGCGTGCAGGCTGAATTATGTGTTGAGTCAGCCTGCATAACGCGCTGCGGTTGAGGCTGATCCGCTTATCGGAAAGGATTCCGTTACGTTGCCGATGACCGCGCGCCTCTGGCTGACGCGCTTTCGTGCCGTTTAACATCATGGTCGGGCTGACCCTGCTCGCCTGATTACGCGTGAGTCTCTGCTGTCACCCTGTTGTTCTTCCACCTGCGGCGTCGTTCAGCGCGTCCTGAGACACGGCGCTTTCATCTGCTGACTTTTAAGAGTTTTGGCGATACTTATTGTGACGCCTCATGCCGATAGTAGTCATAACGGCGCGTCGTCGCCGTTACACTGGAGGCAGTACCATGAAAAAAATAAAATCAGTTTTAGTGAGTGTCCTTTTAGCATACAGCACCCTGTACAGCCTGCCGGGACTGGCGGATGGCCCCGGTGGTCCTGGTGGCCCATGGCATCATCCGGGACGCGGTCCTGATGGTTTCGGCCCGCCGGGCCTGCGACGCGAAGGACCGCCGGGACCGGGTGGACCGCCACCGCCTGATGCGCGTCGTGACTACGACCACGATCGGTTTGCGTGGGAAGGGCATGAATTCCGGCGCGGCCGACCCGTTCCACGGGAATATTGCGGCGACAGATACCGGATCGATGACTGGCGTGAGCGCGGGTTGAGAGAGCCACCGGAAGGGCAGCACTGGGCGGATATCGATGGTAACTATGTGCTGATTGCAGCGGCCACCGGCATTATCACCTCACTCATCCTCAACAACGCGTTTCATTGATCACCATAAAGGGATGGCAGATGCCATCCCTTTTTTATGCCACATACGCTGCATTATCAGGCTATTCTGACAGTGAATCCTGAACGTTTCCCTGCTAAGGAGTTCTGATGACCACGGTAAAAATGGTTGCCGTTGATATGGACGGCACCTTTCTGGATGACAAAAAGCAGTACAACCGCGCCCGTTTTCTTGCCTGTTACCACCAGCTAAGCCAGCGAAAAATCAGGTTTGTGGTCGCCAGTGGCAATCAATACCACCAACTGCGGTCGTTTTTTCCTGAGATCGCCAGCGAGATCGCGTTCGTCGCTGAAAATGGCGCACTGATTATCGACAGGGATGAAGAGCTGTTCTGTGGCGCGTTCTCACGCAGCGACATTGATGCCGTGCTCGATACGTTGAAAAACGGACACTATCCCGACCTGCGTTATCTGCTTTGTGGACGAAACAGCGCCTATTATTTTGAGGGAATGGATGAAACGTGGCTGGTGAAGATGCGTCACTACTGTCACCGGCTTAAGCCAATACGTACGCTTGATGAGGTGGCTGACGATCGGATACTGAAATTTGCGCTGAATCTGTCAGACGATTACGTCGAGCCTTTAATGGCGGATATTGGTCGCCTGCACGCAGGATCGGCAGCAGCCACATCCAGCGGTCACGGCTCGGTAGATTTAATCGTGCGCGGTCAGCATAAAGCCAATGGCCTGAACCTGCTGGCACAGCGCTGGGACATTTCCCACGATCAGGTGCTGGCCTTTGGTGATGGCGGTAACGATCTGGAAATGCTCCAGCAGTCCGGGTACAGCTTCGCCATGCGCAATGCGCCGCAACGGGTAAAGCAAACGGCGCGTTTTTTGGCTCCCGGAAACAATGAGGAAGGTGTCCTGCAGGTGATTGAACAGATGCTGGCAGGGGAAGCGCCGTTCAATACAGCAGCGGCGTAGCAGAGGTAGTGGCCTGATGCGGGCGGGCAAAACGCCCGCCCGTGGGCTACGTGGTGACGGTCCAGGCACGAACAAGCATGTCGTGCATCTCATCTTTACTGTAGCTGATCAGACTGTTTTTACTGTTCGCGCGGGCCAGAATCCAGGCCACGTCCGCTTCGCTCAGCGTCGGGCCATCCAGCCAGAATGCGGTAATCGCGGTACGTTGCAGCCAGGCTTTCAGGTCACGTGCCGGAGAGTCCGTGTGCGTGCCAAACAGCTGCTGATGCATGTCGGCCATCAACTGACGTTGTTCAGGATGCTGGCTCACGGCCAGGTGGTCCAGAAACGTGAATAACAGCCTGCCGCAGACTTCGCCATGATGGAAAGGCTTTATCGCCCCCAACTCGCCCGCAATACCGTGAATCACGCCCAGACCGGCAGTGCTCAGGCTGACACCGCCCAGCCAGGAAGCCATCATCATCGCCTCACGCGCCCGATCGCCTGTTTCATCCAACTGGTTCAAGGCCGGCCAGGCCTGGATAAACTGACGCAGCCCACTCAAGGCTATCTGACGGGTAAAGTGGTTGCCCTTGCCAGACAGGTAGGCTTCAAACAGATGTGTGAAGGCATCGATCCCGCAGGTCGCCAGCACAGTATCGGGGGCGCCTTTGAGTAAGTCGGGATCCAGGATGGCGACCTGCGGCACAAATACCGGATGACGCAGCGACGCTTTGATCTGGATATCCTGCTGGTCGGTCACCACCGCGTTTTGGGTAACTTCGCTGCCGGTGCCCGCCGTGGTCGGAACGGCGATGAGGGGAAGGGTAACCGGGTTGACCGCCGTATCGCCGACTTTTTCCAGATAACGTGCCGTGGAGAGTGGATGCTGAATCATGGCGCTAAAGGCTTTAGCCGCATCCAGTACGCTTCCGCCGCCTATCGCGACGACCCGATCAACATGCCCTCGCCAGCGGGTGACCCAGCCATCAATATCCGCCGGGGAAGCCTCATGGCTGACAATTTCATAACCCACAATATGATCGTTCAGGGTGGTTTTGATACGTGCATAAGCTTCCCCCTGCAAAAATGACCTGCCGCAAAAGAGCAGAGTGGCCTGGGGTTGGGCAGCCAGCAGAGGAATCAGCTTGCTGAGGCTTCCCCGGCCAAAAAGGGTATGTTGATTGCTGTACAGCTCACTCAGATTGTCACTCACCCGCGCATCCTTTTGTCTCTTCGCTAAGCTTTGAGTGTAACGAAAACCCAACGTCAGGCCTCAAGAAACTTTCTGATAGCGGTCGGTTAAAAAGTTGATCATCTTCGCAAAACGTAAATTCATCCACGGCGGGGTGGTGCGCGAGTCGGGATGTTACCCTTAACATGTTATCGGTAACAGGGTGTGTCAAAACATAAATGTCACGACATTTCCCTGATTTTAAGCGTCCTCCGGGACCACGATAACCAAGCGGCACTGACATCATTCAGGGCATCAGGTGGAGAAAAATTATGCCATTACTCTATGTGGCGATTGGCGTGGCATTACTGTTACTGCTGATGATTCGCTTTAAACTTAATGGTTTTATCGCGTTGATTCTGGTTGCGCTGGCGGTGGGCGTGATGCAGGGCATGCCGGTCAACAAAGTGATTATTTCAATTAAAAATGGCGTGGGCGGCACGCTGGGCGGTCTGGCGCTGATTATGGGTTTTGGCGCGATGCTCGGTAAACTGCTGGCCGACTGCGGCGGTGCGCAGCGTATTGCCACCACGTTGATTGCGAAGTTTGGCACGCGGCATATTCAGTGGGCGCTCGTGCTGACCGGCTTCATCGTGGGGTTTGCGCTGTTTTATGAAGTCGGTTTTGTCTTAATGCTGCCGCTGGTGTTTAGCGTCGCCGCATCAGCACGTGTCCCGCTGCTGTTTGTGGGCGTGCCGATGGCCGCGGCACTGTCCGTAACCCACGGTTTTCTGCCTCCCCATCCGGGCCCGACCGCCATTGCGACGCTGTTCAACGCAGATATGGGGAAAACGCTGCTGTTTGGCACCTTACTGGGCATTCCAACGGTGATCCTTGCGGGGCCGGTTTATGCCCGTTTCCTGAAAGGCATTGATAAACCGATTCCGGAAGGCCTGTACAACCCCAAAACATTCACGGAAGCGGAAATGCCGGGCTTTGGGGTCAGCGTCTGGACATCGCTTGTGCCTGTAATACTGATGGCGCTGCGCGCGGTGGCCGAAATGGTTCTGCCTAAAGGGCATGCCTTGCTCCCTTATGCTGAGTTCTTTGGCGATCCCATCATGGCGACACTGATTGCTGTGCTGATTGCTATCTTCACCTTCGGTCTGAATCGTGGTCGCAGTATGGAACAGGTCATGGATACCCTGAGCGACTCCATCAAGATTATCGCCATGATGCTGCTCATCATTGGCGGCGGCGGTGCCTTTAAACAGGTCCTGGTGGACAGCGGCGTGGATAAATACATCGCCGGTATGATGCATGCAACCAGTCTGTCGCCTCTCTTCATGGCATGGTCAATCGCTGCTGTGTTACGTATTGCACTCGGATCCGCTACCGTTGCGGCCATTACGGCAGGCGGCATTGTGGCACCACTGATTGCGACCAGCGGTGCCAGCCCTGAACTGATGGTCATTGCGGTGGGCTCGGGCAGTGTGATTTTTTCACACGTTAACGATCCGGGGTTCTGGTTATTTAAAGAGTATTTTAACCTGACGATAGGCGAGACGCTTCGCTCCTGGTCTGCGCTGGAAACCATTATTTCGGTGTGTGGGCTGGTGGGCTGTTTGTTGCTCTCTTACGTGGTATAGAAATCAGAGCGTAGAAAACAAAAGGGCCGCACAGAACGGGCGGCCCAAAAGGTTAATCTGCATCTTCAAAACCCGCTTTCACCATCTCTTCTCGTAGTGCGCGGGCAATCTCACGGTTACCGCCTGTAACCGGATAAATCACATTGTTGACCACATCATCAAGGTAATGCTCCGCAAACTCTTGTCGGGTCAGTTGCGTGCCGCCTTCATCATTGATGGCGAAAAAACCTTTGATTTTGTCGCCGCTGTACTTTGCCTTAAGGCTGTAGCGGCCCATACTGGTATTAATACTGCTCATAAGGTCTCTCCCTGCTCTGCATTTGGACTGTCAACATTCTCGGGCTTTCCTGTCGGCATAAATTTTAGCCAGGAATAATCTGCAAAACGAAACGGCAGGCCGCACTAAAGCCACGCGATGCGATACTTCTCACAGAAAGAAACCGCTAAAACCAATTATTGCCTTCCGGGATGCGATCACGGCTGGCAAAAAGCAAACGGCAAAATCTCGCCTATACTGTCAGGGGATTGTTTTATTAGGTAAGGGATATGAAATGAAAATAATTTTGTGGATCATCGCCATCATTTTTATCGTCGGACTGCTGACGCTGACAGGCGTGTTTAAGCTCATCTTCTGATCGTGTTTTTACGGGCATCCAGACGGGTGCCCGATGCCTAAAATTTCCTGTGTGTTGTTTCTTTCCCCTTCGTATTTCAGCCTGCATCTCTGCGTCATCCCGACCGGCTGTGCCATCCCCAGGTACGTTGTGGCCGCAATCGCTGTTCTTCTCATCAAGGCCCTCGTACGCCCGCACAAGCAGGATCAACGCCCGGTTTCATAGAGGAGTAGGACAGGGACACACCATATTTTAGCGGGTTTCTCAGTAAGCCCGGTTGCCTGTAAGTTGCTGTTTCGCTGGCTGAAGGGCAGGTAAGCGGCTATTTGCCCTTGCCGTTTGGGATGTGTTCAGATTTTTTACGTTAAAATTTCCCCACTTTTCCGTAACATGAATGATAATTACATGCTGAAAATACCCGGAGAGGGACACGTATCCGGGATTGAGGCGTTTTTCCGTTACTGAGTTTCAGTGTGGAATACTGAATTTAATCGAAACGATACAGGTAGCATTGACGTGAATAAATCTCTTTTTTCAGGCCCTTTTTTGGCCCTGTTTGTCTCTTTTTCCCTCCAGGCCGCCACATTTACCCAGCAAATCAAATCTGGCTGGAACACCTTTAGCGATAATGTTCAGCAAACCTGGGAACAACCGCAGAGCATCGATCTTTATGTGCCTGCCATCACCTGGCACAACCGTTGGACCTATGACAGAGAGCATATTGATCGCTACAACGAACGTCCCTGGGGAGCGGGCGTTGGCGTTTCCCGTTACGACGAAAAAGGGAACTGGCATGGTCTTTATGCGATGGCGTTCAAAGACTCCTTTAATCATTGGGAACCCTTTACAGGCTATGGCTGGGAAGCGACCTGGCGCCCGCTCACTAATCAGGCATTTCATTATGGACTGGGCTATACGGTTGGGGTAACGGCAAGGGATAACTGGGGATATTATCCCATCCCGGCTATATTACCTCTGGCATCAGTAGGTTACGGCCCAGTGAACTTTCAAATGACTTACATTCCAGGGACTTATAACAACGGGAACGTGTATTTTGCCTGGGTGCGCTGGCAGTTTTAACTGTCCGCGCCAGTGAATAAGTCACCGAAGGGTAAATAAAATGGATATTTATCACTTTTTCATCAAATCAGGCTGGACAAAACCTTCAGCAATTGCTGTACTAGATGACGACACAGTTTAGTGTCCATTTTTCATGTAAAGGTAATATAGATGTCTAAGATTAAAGGTAACGTTAAGTGGTTTAATGAATCTAAAGGATTCGGTTTCATTACTCCTGAAGATGGCAGCAAAGATGTATTCGTACACTTCTCTGCGATCCAGAGCAATGGCTTCAAAACTCTGGCTGAAGGTCAGCGTGTAGAGTTTGAAATCACTGACGGCGCAAAAGGCCCATCTGCTGCTAACGTTATCAGTCTGTAAGTTAACAGTCAGAATTCTAAAAACCCGCCTTCTGGCGGGTTTTTTTATGCCTGCGTTAATCTGTTTTTTGCTGCGGCGAGAACCCTGCTTGCGGTGTTGCTCACTTTAACCTCACGAACGGCTGCTTTCCTGCTGCCTTTCTTAATCCAGTCAGCCGCTTATCCGCCGTCAGGACGGTATTTCAGCGCATAAATTGCGCTACCAGTCACAGATAGCTCCTGTAACATAATTATAACAACCTCCCGAGGCAGCATTTTCGGGCTGATCGGGTTATAACTACCTTTCTACATCGCAGAGGAAGAGGTGACAGGATGAATATTCGCCCCGCCCAGGCCAGGGACAGTTTCGTGTTGAGCGCGCTGTTAAGTGAATTAGGTTATGGCGGCACAGAGTCGTTTATTGAACAGCGCCTTGCCCAGTTGATAACCGATCCCAGTGAAACGCTGCTGGTGGCAGAACACGGTAATCAGGTGCTGGGTTTTCTCTCTATGCACTTCATCCCACAACTGGCCCTGGCCGGTGATTTTGCCCGTATCAGCTATTTTTGTATTGCCGATGGTGAGCGCAGCAAAGGCGTGGGCCAGACGCTGCTTAAGCAGGCTGAAGCGCTGGCGGCGCAACATGGCTGTGATCGCATGGAAGTACATTGTCATGCGTCACGCCTTAAAGCCAACCAGTTTTATGGCCGCGAAGGGTATGTTGAATCACCACGCTACCATGTGAAAGCCTTACAGCCATTATAAGCGCCACAGCAGGGCTGCTGTCGGCAGGGAGGATGACGAATGAAAGTCGCGCTGGGTCAGTTTGTCGTTAAACGGGAATGGCAGGAGAATGCGCAAGCCTGTATAAACATGATGGCACAAGCCCGGGAAGCCAGCGCCGATCTGCTGGTGCTACCGGAGGCCGTGCTGGCCACAGATATGACCAACCCTGACTGGATACGGGAAGCGGCCCAACCGCTGAACGGCCCGTTTCTGACCCAGTTACTGACCGCCAGCCAGGGGCAGGCGCTGACGACCGTGTTCGGGATGCATGTGCCGGGCGACAGCCATAAAGTCTTTAACGTTCTGGTGGCCATTCGCGACGGCAAGATTCTGGCGGAATACCGCAAGCTGCATCTGTACGACGCCTTTTCAATGCAGGAATCGGCGCGGGTGGAGGCCGGTCAGGACGTGCCGCCGTTGGTGCCCGTGGCGGGCATGAACGTTGGGCTGATGACCTGTTATGACGTGCGGTTTCCGGAAATGGCACGACGTCTGGTGCTGGATGGTGCTGACGTGCTGGTCGTGCCATCAGCATGGGTCAGAGGACCGCTAAAAGAGATGCACTGGGATTTACTCACCCGAACGCGAGCGCTGGAAAATACCTGTTATGTATTGGCGGTGGGCGAGTGCGGCGCACGTAATATTGGCAACAGTATGGTGATCGATCCGCTGGGCGTACCCATAAGTCGCGCCGCGGAGTCGCCTGCTTTGATCGTTGCCGATCTGGACCCACAGCGCATTGCGGCGGCGAGGGCTCTGCTGCCGGTGCTGGAGAACCGTCGCTTTGCCCGGCCAGAGCTGGATCCGGCGCGTTGATCCCCGAGGCGCGGGGGGAACGGGCAAAGCGTAGCGCATAAAATGCGTCGGACGTTTTCTTACTCTGTTACAGATTCCGCTTGAGGTTGCCCCTAAACTGCGCCTAAATAGTCATTACCGTTATTCGTCAGATTATAAGGTTAAATATGGAAGGTATCAGTATTGCCAAGCTGCTGATTATCGGTGCGCTTATCGTACTGCTTTTTGGCACCAACAAGTTACGCTCTCTGGGTGGCGATCTGGGCTCCGCAATCAAAGGCTTTAAAAAGGCTATGAAAGACGAAGATTCCAGTGCAGCACGTACCTCAGCGGAAGAAACCCCTGCAGAACGCGTTTCTCATAAAGAGTAAGACCGCGTCAGAATGACAGAAGTGTTACTTTTTATTTCTGACTGCAGAAAAAAACCAGATTGCGGACAATCTGGTTTTTGTTTTTTCTGCACCTGACACAACGGCGAATGCTTATTTCACTTCCAGCCCTTTTGCCTGCATATCCGCGTGATAAGAAGAACGCACAAAGGGTCCACAGGCCGCGTGGGTAAAGCCCATCGCCAGCGCTTCTTCTTTCATTTCATCGAACTCTGCCGGGCTGACATAACGCTGAACAGGTAAATGGTGACGGCTGGGCTGCAAGTACTGTCCCAGAGTAAGCATTGTCACACCGTGACGACGCAGATCGCGCATGACCTCAATGATTTCAGCATTGGTTTCACCCAGACCAACCATTAAACCGGATTTCGTCGGTACATCAGGATGCGCCTCTTTAAAACGCTCCAGCAGCTTCAGCGACCATTCATAGTTGGCACCCGGACGCACCTGACGGTATACACGCGGCACGTTCTCAAGGTTGTGGTTAAACACATCCGGTGGGGTGGCAGTCAGAATCTCGAGCGCACGATCCATGCGGCCACGGAAGTCGGGTACCAGCGTTTCGATCTTGATATTAGGGCTTTTTTCGCGGATGGCGGTAATACAGTCCGCAAAGTGCTGAGCACCGCCGTCGCGCAGATCGTCGCGGTCCACGGAGGTGATTACCACATAGCGCAATGCCATGTCGGCAATGGTCTGTGCCAGCTTACCGGGTTCATTCGCGTCGGGCGCGGTGGGGCGACCGTGTGCCACATCGCAGAACGGGCAACGGCGGGTACAAATTGCACCCAGAATCATAAAGGTGGCGGTACCGTGGTTAAAGCATTCGGCAAGGTTAGGGCAGGAGGCTTCTTCACAAACAGAGTGCAGACCGTTTTTACGCATCGCCGCTTTAATGCCCTGAATACGACTGGAGTCCGCAGGCAGTTTGATTTTCATCCACTCCGGCTTGCGTAAGATTTCTTGCCGGTCAACGGCCACGGTTTTCACCGGGATCAGCGCCATTTTGTCTGCGTCACGGTATTTGACGCCGCGTTCCATCTGAATTGGTTTACTCATAAATCAGCAGGTTCCGGTCGGATTGCGATTTGAAAGCTGTCTCACTCAACCCGAGAAGGCGGCTTTCAACTTTATTTGAAAAAAGTGCAAAAATTATATCATCTCAGCGGCCAGGAAGCAGCCACAGACGTGCGTGATAAGTTACATATTTGTAAATACGCACGCACCGTCAAGGTAAGGCCGGTTCCGCCTCATGCCATTCCACCTGCTGATAACCTAACTGGCGGGCGAAGGTCTCGGCAAGCCGTGGGCGGACATCCGCCAGCGTGACCTCCGGGCAAAAATGTTTTAACTGCGTCATGTGCATGCCCGCGTAACCGCAGGGGTTGATACGCAAAAACGGGCTGAGATCCATATCGACATTGAGAGCCAGCCCATGAAACGAGCATCCTTTGCGAATGCGCAGGCCCAGCGAGCAGATTTTTTCTTCTCCGACATAAACGCCGGGTGCATCGGCGCGCGCCCGAGCTGCCACACCAAAGCTGTCCAGTACGGCGATCACCGTTTCTTCTAACGCGGTGACAAGCTGACGCACGCCGGTTTTGCGACGTTTAACATCGATCAGCACATACATGATCTGCTGGCCCGGACCGTGATAGGTCACCTGGCCGCCGCGATCGCTCTGTACCACCGGAATCGAGCCGGGCATCAACAGGTGCTCGGCTTTGCCTGCCTGGCCCTGGGTAAAGACCGGCGGGTGTTCAACCAGCCAGACTTCATCACGGCTTTCGGCGTCGCGCTGGTCGGTGTAGCGATGCATCGCGTCTGAGGTTAACTGCCAGTCACATAAACCAGGCTGGCGAATAAGGAGCGTTTCAGCTGACAAAACGAATATCCGTTAAGAGGGCAGAGGCTGAGTATAACGCCGGCCGCGCGGAAGTGAAATGATGAGCGTAAAAGGAAGGGTGAGACGTTTTCCGCCGCACCGGCGCGGTCAGCAAACAAAAACGGGCCAGCCGGTAGCACCGACATGGCCCGTTGGCAGTATGACTGACAGTGTTACAACACCATGCGCACGATTTCAATTTTGCCCAGTTCTTCATACAGGGTTTCAACCTGTTCGATATGTGTCGCATTAATGGTGACGTTGACCGAGTGATAGTTACCCTTGCTGCTCGGTTTCACCTCAGGGCTGTAATCGCCGGGAGCATGGCGCTGCACCACTTCAAGCACCAAATCAACCAGCTCCGGTTGTGCCAGCCCCATCACTTTATAGGTAAACGGGGTCGGGAATTCGAGCAGTTCATTCAGTTTGGTTTTCATAATCACTCCGGTACTTAAAAAACAGGCTCCCGCCGAAGCGGGAGCATCATATTAACCTGTAATGGGGGCGAGGTGGCGGTTTTTCAACCGCCGCCATGCACCTTTAACCAAACCAGTGATGGAACATCAGTTTGATGTAGTCAACGATACGGCTAAAGAAGCCGCCTTCAGAGACTTCGTTCAGCACCACCAGAGGGCGTTGATCGATGGTTTTGCCATCTAACTGGAAGTTGATGCTGCCCACAACCTGATTTTTCTTCAACGGTGCATGCAGTTCAGTATTGCTCAGCACATAGCTGGCTTTCAGGTCTTTCATACGGCCACGAGGAATGGTCAGATACGCATCTTTTTCCACGCCCAGCTGTACGCGATCGCTGTTACCAAACCACACGGGCTCAGAGGCAAACTCTTTGCCGGCTTTCAACGGTGCAACCGTTTCAAAGAAGCGGAAGCCCCAGGTCAGCAGCTTTTTGCTTTCGGTTTCACGGCCCTTAAAGGTATGTCCACCCATTACGGCGGAAATCAGGCGCATCTGACCTTCTGTCGCAGAGGCAACCAGGTTATAGCCCGCCGCTGCGGTATGGCCGGTTTTGATCCCGTCAACCGACAGACTGGTATCCCACAGCAGACCATTACGGTTCATCTGGCGAATGTTGTTGAAGGTAAACTCTTTTTCTTTGTAAACCGCATACTCTTCCGGCACATCGCGGATAAGCGCCTGACCAATCAACGCCATATCACGGGCGGAGCTGTATTGGCCTTCGGCGTCCAGGCCATGGACGGTCTGGAAGTGCGTGTTCTGCAGACCCAGCGCTTTCACGTAGTTGTTCATCAGCCCTACGAAAGCATCCTGGCTGCCGGCAACATAGTCCGCCATCGCGACGCAGGCATCATTACCAGACTGCAGGACGATACCGCGCGTTAACTGAGAAACCGGTACGCGATCGCCGGGTTTCAGGAACATCAGTGATGATCCTTTAAAGACCGGATTGCCCGTTGCCCAGGCATCCTGACCAACAGTCACCATGTCGTCCTGATGAATTTTCCCGGCTTTCACTGCCTGACCGATCACGTAGCTGGTCATCATCTTCGTCAGACTGGCAGGATCGCGGCGTGCATCGGCGTTCTTTTCAGCCAGCACTTTGCCTGAGTTGTAGTCGATTAGAACGTAGGCTTCCGCATCAATATCCGGAACGCCCGGAATCATGGTCTTAAGATTGACATCATCAGCAATGGCGGCATGGCTGAGAGAGAAAGCGATCAGTGATCCCACTGTCAGGCGTTTTAACAAACGAGAAGGTTTCAGCGTGTTCATGTGTGGGACGACAACATCCATGGGTTTAGGGTTAAAAAAAGTCATTCATCATAACAAATGCCTGATTAACAGGCATCCGGCTTGATAACTGGGTTGTTAACAGACGTTACCAGTCATGAGTAAAGCTGTTGTTTAACGACCTGCGGTGGTCACAAAAGCCGCGCTCTGACCCTCACGGCTCAGGCGCTGCTGTAGCGCCACAGCTTCGGCACGGGTTTTGTAACCGCCGAGCTGTACGCGATAGACGTTGTTCCCGGCGTTTTCCACTGCGCCGGGTACGCCGAAGCGCTGGCGCAGACTGCTGAGCAGCTGGCGAGCACGTGCTGCATCATTGATAGCGCTGACCTGGACGACATAGCCGGACAGCGAAGCGCTGCTGCTCTGGCTGGATGAAGCGGCGTGAGGCGCGGCGGCGCTGGCAACCACCGGTGCGGCAGCCGCCTCTGGCTCACTGCCTTCCAGAACACCGCTCGGTAAGGGCTGAGGGGCCCCCAGAAAACCACTGCTCTGAACGGGCGCGCCCATGGCATTGTCCGTTTTCAGCGTCGCATTACTGATGGGCGACACGTCCTGTGCGGCAGGTGCCGTTTCCATTGCCGGTGCCGTTTGCGTCTGACCGCCGCCGTTCATGACGGAGGGCGAACTCATGACGGGGCCGTTCAGATCGGGACGTGCGGGCAGGGCGTAACTCTGTTTTGCCACAACAGTGCCGATAGTACCCGGACCCGAGAGCGTGCCATCTGGCGCGACGCTGATGTAATCCACGCGGACGCGGGTGTTATTGGAGATGTTCAGACGATCGCCGGCCGCACGTGACAGATCGATAATGCGTCCTGGCGTGTAAGGGCCACGATCGTTAACGCGCACGACAATCTGACGTCCGTTGGCCAGATTCGTGACGCGCACATAACTTGGCAGCGGCAGTGTCGGATGCGCGGCGGTCAGGGCATCCGGATCAAAAGGCTCGCCGATGGCGGTACGGCTGCCCTGGGCTTCGTCGCCATACCAGGCGGCCAAACCGACTTCACTGTAGTTAGCCGGATTTTTGATGATGTGATAAGTCTTGCCATTGACGCTGTAGTCCTGACTGGTCGACGGATTAACCGGCTCATAACGCGGCTCAACGCCAGGAATTTCCACCACCGGGCCATTGTAGGCGGGCTGGGGTGGAGCACTCTGCTGTTGCGGTTCCTGAGTAGAACATGCAGCCAACACCATTGAAGCCAATACAACGCCAAGCCAGTCCTTACGCATCTGCGACCTCTTAAACACTTTTAGATAACATTTTTCGGTGTGTGTGGATCGACATTACGATGCCAAATCCCGCCATAAGCACAATAAGCGCCGAGCCGCCATAGCTGACCAGCGGCAGCGGAACGCCAACCACCGGTAAGATACCACTAACCATGCCAATGTTAACGAAAACATAGACGAATAAAATCAACATTAATCCGCCCGCCATGACGCGCCCAAAGGTGGTCTGTGCCCGGGCGGCGACGATCAGGCCGCGCATGATTAACAGCAGGTAGAGCACCAGCAGTAACAACACGCCGACCAGACCCAGCTCTTCGGCCAGCACGGCAAAAATAAAGTCCGTATGACGTTCCGGCAAGAATTCCAGCTGTGACTGAGTACCGTGCAGCCAGCCTTTACCGCGCAAGCCGCCGGAGCCAATGGCGATTTTTGACTGAATGATGTGATAGCCCGCGCCCAATGGGTCGCTTTCCGGATCAAGCAGCATCATCACGCGGTCTCGCTGATAATCATGCATCAGGAAGAACCACAGGATAGGGATAAAGGCTGCGACCAGCAGGACGGCAATGCCAATCAGTTTCCAGCTCATGCCCGACAGAAACAACACAAACAGCCCGGACGCGGCGATGAGAATCGAGGTGCCGAGGTCAGGCTGTGCGGCCACCAGCAGTGTGGGAAGAAAAATCAGCACCAGCGCAATTGCGGTATTCTTCAGGGTAGGTGGACAGACATCGCGGTTAATAAAACGCGCCACCATTAACGGCACCGCAATTTTGGCGATCTCGGAAGGCTGAAAGCGGACAAACCCCAAATCCAGCCAGCGCTGTGCGCCTTTACTGATTTGCCCAAAAGCATCCACCGCAATCAGCAGAATGACGCAGATAATATACAGATAAGGTGCCCAGCCTTCATACACTCGCGGCGGGACCTGCGCCAGCACCAGCATCACCACTAATCCCATGGCGATCTGGCCCAGTTTACGTTCCATCATGCCGGGATCCTGGCCGCTGGCACTCCAGATAACAATGGCGCTGTAGGTCAGTAGCGCAAGGATGATCAGCATAAACAGCGGATCAATGTGCATGCGCATCCAGATCGTCCGCTTCTGCGGGCTGTCATTCATCGACATGATTATTCACCTTCATAGCCAGGTGGTGTAGGCGCAGCATCCGGCAGGACAGTATTGTTATCGCCTAACATAATGTGATCCAGAATCTGGCGCATGACCGTGCCCACTGCCGGACCGGCCCCGCCGTTTTCCAGAATCATGGTGACGGCAACGCGTGGTTTATCGTAAGGCGCGAAAGCGGTCATCAGCTTATGGTCACGTAAGCGTTCAGCAATTTTATGCGCATTATACGTTTCGTTCTCTTTCAGACCGAAGACCTGTGCGGTACCGGACTTCGCGGCAATTTTGTAAGGCGCATCGGCAAAGCTTTTGTGGGCCGTGCCGTTTGGCCGGTTGGCGACGCCGTACATGCCGTCTTTGGCAATTTCCCAGTAGCCAGAGTGGATATCGCCAATCGGCTGGGAAGGCGGCTGACGATAAGGCACCAGCGTACGGCCTTCACGGGTCGCGCGCAGCAAATGCGGCACTTTGATGATGCCGTCGTTGATAAGAATCATCATCGCTTTGTTCATCTGCAACGGTGTCGCTGTCCAGTAACCCTGACCGATGCCGACTGGAATGGTATCGCCTTGATACCAGGGCTTTTTAAAGCGACGCATTTTCCAGTCACGCGTCGGCATGTTGCCAGCGCTTTCCTGAGGCAGGTCAACGCCGGTGCGCATTCCATAGCCAAATTTCGTCATCCACTCCGACAGACGATCGATGCCCATGTCATAGGCAACCTGATAAAAGAAGGTATCAGCGGACTCTTCCAGCGATTTGGTGACATTCAGGCGACCATGTCCCCATTTTTTCCAGTCACGGTAGCGTTTCTCGGAGCCGGGGAGTTGCCACCAGCCAGGATCGAACAGGCTGGTATTGCGGTTAATCACCCCCGCACTCAGGGCGGAGACGGCAACATAGGGTTTAACGGTAGAAGCAGGCGGATAAGCGGCCTGAATCGCACGGTTATAGAGTGGGCGATTTTCATCGTTCAGCAAGCCGCGATAGTCTTTGCTGGAAATGCCGTCAACGAACAGGTTGGGATCGTAGCTGGGGGTCGACACCATCGCCAGAATCTCACCGGTGCGCGGATCGCTGACCACGACCGCTGCACGACTACCGGCCAGCAGCGTCTCGATATACTGCTGCAGTTTGAGATCGATAGTCAGATAAATATCACGACCGGCCTGGGGCGACTGCTCGTGCAACTGCCGTATGACCCGGCCACGGTTGTTAACTTCGACCTCTTCATAGCCGGTTTTGCCATGCAGCAGGTCTTCGTAATAGGCTTCGATACCGAGTTTGCCGATATCATGCGTCGCCGCATAGTTGGGCCATTTTCCCTCTTTATCCAGACGGGCCACGTCGCGGTCGTTAATTTTCGACACATAGCCCACAACATGAGTCAGTGTCTGGCCATAGGGATAATAGCGGCGCTGGTAGCCTTTCACTTCTACGCCAGGAAAGCGATACTGATTCACCGCAAAGCGCGCCACCTGCACCTCATTCAACCCGGTTTTAACCGGAATCGACGTGAAGCGGCGCGAACGTTTACGCTCTTTTTCAAACGCCTCGATATCCTCATCGGTGAGTTCGAGGACCGGACGCAAATTTTGCAGGGTTTGTTTCAGGTCATCGACCTTTTCCGGCACCAGTTCCGCCTGGTAAATGGTCCGGTTCAGGGCCAGCGGCGTACCCGTGCGGTCATAGATGATGCCGCGGCTGGGCGCGACCGGCACCAGTTTGATTCGGTTTTCGTTGGAGCGGGTACTGTAATCGTCGAAACGTAAAATCTGCAGGTGATAGAGATTAACCACCAGCACGGAGGAGAGCAGTAAGACGCCGACAAAAGCAATAAAAGCCCTGCGGACAAAGACTTTTTGTTCGGCGCTGTAATCGCGAAAGGCGTTGCTTTGTAATTTCATCCGCTACTTGTAATGTCTGGAGTGAGCTTATCGGTTATTCACGATGATAAGGATGATTTGTCGTAATGCTCCATGCGCGATAGAGGCTTTCGGCAACCAGCACGCGCACCAGCGGATGAGGCAACGTTAAGGCCGAAAGCGACCAGCTCTGTTCCGCCGCCGCTTTGCAGGCTGGCGCTAACCCTTCCGGGCCGCCAATCAGCAGGCTGACATCGCGGCCATCCTGTTTCCAGCGTTCCAGCTGTTGGGCCAACTGTGGGGTTTCCCAGGGCTGTCCGGGAATATCCAGCGTGACAATCCGGTTGCCTTTACCTGTGTCGGCCAGCATCGCTTCACCTTCCTTTTCCAGGATGCGTTTGATGTCGGCATTTTTACCCCGTTTGCCCGCCGGAACTTCCGTCAGTTCAAACGGCATGTCTTTGGGAAAACGACGCAGGTATTCCATAAAACCGGTCTGCACCCAGTCTGGCATTTTGGTGC
>Ga0153955_100473_pt1 | contig 19070 bp, 25 predicted proteins | sample TSFL039MetaG_FD_104744 | JGI IMG/M metagenome (GOLD analysis project Ga0153955, IMG submission 104744) | Attine ant fungus gardens microbial communities from Florida, USA - TSFL039 MetaG | ecosystem: Host-associated > Fungi > Mycelium > Unclassified | place: USA: Florida, Wekiwa Springs...
AAATAATCCCGTTGAGCGGCGTCTGTAAGTCTGGGGCTGTCATCATCATCCACGCGGGTGGTAGAGGATTTACCGGACACTGGCCGATCACATTTGGCTGAGACGCGCAGGCGCTTAGCACCAGAATCGACATCCCTACGCAGATCGCTAATGGTTTTTTGCGCATCGGCTAAGTCCTTCGTGTATCTGGCATCGATTACCGCAACAGACTGCTGGCGGCGCTGCATGTCATTAATGGTTGCCTGGAGACTGTCAGCAACCACCTTCTGTTTATTACGCTGATCGCGGAAATAGACGGCGTTGTCGCGGTAGTGGCCCACAGCCAGTAATAACCCGGCTATGAGCACCACCAGCATGAACGCCAGTACGATGCGCCAGTTAATTATTAACCAGCTCATGGGTTCAGGCTCCAGTTGCATATCTCCCGCTCTACGTCACGGCGGTTTGCCAGCCCCTGAATTCTCACCCGGTCAACATAAACCCAGCTGCGAAGGCCATCGCAGGCTTGCTGATAGCGACCGGCATTAAGGTTGCGCAGTACCGATGAGTGCTCGAATGCATTAACGCCGACGTTATAGCTAAAACTGATAAGAGCGGCTTTCTGATATGCATTCGAAGGCACCTTTACGGACCTTTCCACCGACCGGGCATAGGGCTGCAGGTGCTTTTGGAGAAGCGCGTCGCACTCTTTTTGGGTATATGTTTTCCCCTGAATCACGTCCGGGCCAGTTATGCCGTTGCATACAGTCCAGACGCCACCCACATCACGGTATGGCGTGTAATAATTGCCTTCAAGGTTCGGAATCAGAACAGCCGCGATGGCTAACGCACCACCACCAGCAGCTGTAATGAGGCTTTTACGCAAAGCGGGTGAAATAGCCATCATTAGTTATCCTGCGGTGGTGGAGTGACATAGCCCCTGTCGAGCGCTTTCTCATAAGCCTTCGTCTGGCGACGCTTAAAATACATGTTCGTGATAAAAGTCAGGATCGCGATAACGAAGCCACCGATCAACGCTACCTGATTCCAGTCGAGACCGTGCAGCCAGCCGAACCAACCCTGCAGACCGCCATATACCAAGCCGCCCGTCACGCTGTAGTTCGTGGCTGTCGAAATTTTGTCAGGCATAATTTTGACCATGTGAGTACCTCCGTTGATAACGGAAGCTGTGAGTAGAAGGAGGGAAATAAAAAAAGGCCACCTGAGGCGACCTTTTATGAATGCGTTTTGAAACGCATATTAAATTTGTTAGTTGCCCCACCCGGCGCTTGTCTCCGGCACTCGCAATGGCTTAGCTCTTGAAGGGGCGTATTAAAATTACAACCATCTAACGTCTGATACTTGGCAAAAAATCACATTGTTGAAAATTTGTTGCGAGCATTTAAAAAGGCTCACCGAAGTGAGCCTTAGAGTGCTACAAATTGTGGCTATATGTCTACGGTGCCGGGTGCCTGCCGGTGACTCTCAGAATCAGTACCGAAAGCCGCTTTGCAGTCTCCATTACTGATTAAGCCCCACCGCTTAGAGGGATTCACCGCATTAGTATCAACGATACAATTAAGCTACGCCTATTAGAAGCTGTTAATCTAACAATTAGACGCCAAAGTTAATGCTTATCGGCCAATAGAATAGTGCAAAGAAATTTAAAGTGTGCACGCCATACTGAGAGACTGGCGCGTATTATCTTTGCAAGATTTTGCCGCCGTTGGCCTTTGGTCAATGGCGTTTTTTTGAGGAATTCTTAACAGATATGTTTTAACCAGCAAATGAAAAAGGCCCGCTGGTGGCGAGCCTAAAGGGTTAAAAATCCTGACGAAAATTCTGTGGTGAATAAATTTATCCGGGTCAATATTGATTCACCACTCGATTGATCGATGAAACCCTTCCGTCAGTAATCACAAAGTTGTAGCCTGGGCATGCTATTGGTGACTGATCACAAAGATATGTTATCTCTTTTGTAATTAGCTGCTTTTTTGTGTTTGATGTAAATTTGTACTTGGCTGGCCACATGCCATAAGCCGCATAAACTGCGCACTCTTTTTCACCAACCGAAACCTCATGGCGTTTAGCTTTTTCTGCTTCTTGCTGATCCAGCAACCCAAGAGGCACAAGCCTATCAACATTCTGATCGATGAAAATGTTCTTGTTCAAACCAGCAAGAGAGCATTCGCGAAATGTCTGAGATGACTTATCTGAGTTCCATCCGCTTTCGTAAGCAGAATTACTGCATCCGGAAATTAATAAAACCGCGACTAAAATTTTACTTTTCATACTTCCTCCATTGTTTTAGTCAAAATCGGCAATGTCAGAAATATGTTTAGGCTTTTTGGGATACAAAAAGCCCGCACGATGGCGGGCTGGGAATTCTGTTGCTTGTCGATATAGCTTTGCGAAGCATAGCGAGATTCAACCAGTTTTTACGACAGCCTGCAATGAAAATCTTTCACTATTTAAATTGAAGGCATCATTTAATGGAATATAAAGCGAATACTCAGCGGCGTTTAGCCATGTGCTGACGCGCCTTTCACATGTCCGAAAGGATAACTCTGAATGGTACTCATTGAGATCGCGAGCTATTTCTGACTGTTTTTTACCGCGCCCAAGATAACGTTGCTTAACGATGCTGAGCAGTCCCGGCGTGTTTATCAGTGTGGTCCCGATAACCCTGTCCATCAATGCACCTTCTTCATTGCTGCAAAACACCAGGCTACTGACAACACTTTCTTCCAGCATTTGAAACATCCACTGCTCCATCTCAATGCTGCTCAAGCCAGATTTCCTTAATTTCTGCATAGCCTTAACAAGATCATCATGGGTAACTTTGCCACGCGACAGCATGCGCTTAAACATATTTACCGCTTCCGGCATATCGCTGTAGGTAGCCCAGCGCCCCCACATTTTCAACTTACCCTGTAGCCAGACACTTTCCATGGTGCGTAAGCGTAAATCTTTTCCGTCTGCTTTTCCGGTAGTTGATGGATAGATCATAATCTCTTCACCCTTTTGTTGTGTGTTCTTGTGGTCCGTTTAGGCAATGCTCTCGATCTTTATCTGCCCTTTTTCTCCCCAGATTTTTGTAATACGTGCATCCCATACGGCGCTGTCTTCTTCAAACACGGCATCCATCAACGCTTTGTGCAGGTTATCGACATCGGGCCTTTGCTGGTGGGGCTGGCCGCTGAACTGCGCACGCTTCTTTTTGCTCCAACTGTCGGGCATGGGCAGCACAAACGTGATGTGACAACCGCTGTCAGGCAACTTGATTTGGTTTAAGCGCACTTCATCGCAAAATGCCCGGTACCGGAGAACAGCCGGCCGCTTTGCCCAGCGGTCACGTTGAGTCTGACGGGGCTTGCCCAGCGGCGTGATGTCATAGATTTTGATCAAAATAGTCTCCCCGTTGCTTCATGACCGTTGCGTGATGATTTATCCCGGCCAGCCTGCGCCGGTCTCTCGCGGGCAAGCTGCGCCGCTATAGCCTGATCGGTTTCACGGAAATGGCCGTTTCGGAATTCCTGATAAACCACACCGCCCTGTGGGCCGTGACGGTTTTTACCGATAATGATTTCAGCCAGGTGCGCGGCCGGGCTGTCTGGGTTATAGGCACAATCCCGATAAATGAACCAGATGCCGTCCGCGTCCTGCTCAATGCTGCCACTGTCACGCAGATCGGCATTTAACGGGCGCTTGTTCGGTCGCTTCTCTACTTCGCGCGACAGCTGGCTGAGGCAGATAACGGGCGTGTTAAGCTCCATCGCCATGGTTTTGAGGCCGCGTGTAATCTCACCGATCGCCAGGTCATTACGTTCTGCCGATGGCTTTTTGATGAGCCCCAGATAGTCAGCCAGGATCAGCGACAGGCCCGGATAACGGTTTTTATGACGTGTGGCTACCGCCCTGATTTGTTCAATGCTGAGGTTTGTAGCATCGACAACCCAGACATCGAGATTCGCAAGCTCAGCCAGCCCCATGGAGATCCGGCCCCAGTCCTCATCGTCAAGGTGGCTGGCTTTTCGCAGTTTCGAAACGGATACGTTGGACGCATTCGCCAGCTGGCGTTCGATGATCTGGCCTGCCTGCATCTCCATACTGAAAATCAGAACGCCGCGCTGTACCCGCTCAGTTCCCAGCGAAACAGAGCGCTGGGCTATGCCCTCGGCGATTTTCAGTGCCAGCTCGGTCTTACCCATTCCCGGGCGGGCAGCGATAACAATCAGGTCGGTGTCGTTTAATCCACCTGTGATTTCATCCAGATCATAAATGCCCGTTTTGATGGTGTTCGACTCTTCATCACCGGACACACGTTTTTCCAGCGTGTCCATATACCCACTAAGCAGTTCACTGGCACGGATCGGCAGCACTTCTTCATCTGGCCGACTGATGTTCATCAGCTGGCGCGTGAAGTCCTGAATACCTTCCATCGCGGTGTCATGGTTGTAGGCGCTGGTGATCTTCTCGTAATGGCTCTCCATGAGGCTGACAAAGCCACGGACCATGTATTTTTCATTGAGGCTTTTTGCATAGCCCTTCATGTTCGCCGCGCTCGGCACCATCTTCATGGTTTCCATGACGTCAGCAAAAATACCGTTTTCATTGCCCATGGCCTCTGCCACCAGCAGCGCATCAATCATTTTCTTCTGCGTCGCCTGGCGCTTAATCTCGGTATACAGCTTTGAGTAAAACGGGTTCGTGAATGCTGCTGGCTCGACGGTAGCCAGGACGTCGTAGGCATCAGGCGTCAAACCGGAGTGAAGCAGACAACCCAGCACGCTGGCTTCAAGATACAGATCAGACATGGTTGCCCCTCCGTACCAACAGCAGCGTGTCAGGCTTCATCAGCCAGTCGAAGTTGGCATGCCAGCCGCTGTTGCTTTTGCCAAAGTACGAGTCGCGGGCCTCATTGAAAAAAGCGCTGAAATAATGGCGAAAGCATTCGTTAGCAGGCTTACTGCGCGGGAAATGTGTTGCCAGACGGCGGATAGCCTTCACTCTGTCTTCGTCAATTTCGGCATACATCAGACGGCCGGCCGCTAAATCGTTGTACGCATCGATCACGGCATCGCAGTCAACTTCAACCTGATTTTCATCCCACTGGGTGGCGTCAGCCAGATAGCCGTCAAAGCGGTTCACACGGCAGATGTTCGCGGGCTTGGCGACCGTACCGTTACGGCGTTTCCACGTCTCCGCGACCCAGCGCACCACCAGCTTTAGGTCATCAACGGTGTAGGCTTCACGGGACGGACGTTCAGTAAGTAAAACGGTAAAGGCTTCTGCAGAGCGGCAGGTGGTGCCTGTGACCTCGTTGTAATACTCCAGGACCTGTTTCGCCTGTGATAAAACTTCCTCCGAAAATTCCCCCTTGGGGGCTTTAGGGGGATCTGTATTTATTGTCTTTTGAATAGTGTCTTTTGTGTGTCCCTGTTTTGGTGACAACCCTGTCACTGTTTTGGTGACACTATTTGTCACTGTTTTGGTGACAGTGACACCATCTTGGTGACACTGTGGTATTTGCCATTCCGAAAGGTGCTTATTTGGGCCAATATGCATCCCTACACGGAGCAGAACGCGCATGGCGATCAACTCATTTTTAGCCTTGTTAACCTTCTGGCGTGGCAGCTTGGTAAGCTCAGAAATCTGGCTATCAGAAATACGGTCCAGCTTCTTATTAAAGCCATAAGTTTTGCGGCAAACAGCATGCGCTACCTTCGCCTGGTTACGGGTGAGGTTAGCGCCGATCAGCTCTTCGTACAGCTCATTAGCCAGCCGTGTATAACCGTCATCGGTATCGGCCATGCGTAACTCCCCATGCTCTTTGTGAGCACGAAAATGGATAATTTCAGCGGTATTACTCATGGCCGGACTTCTCCCGCTTCGCCTGCTCCAGCGCCTGACGTAGCAGCCGACAGGCATCAGGTGAATACTGGCGTGCGAGTTCATCCCGCGCCATGTCTTTATGTACAGTAGTTTCCTGTTGCGGCTTACGGCGTTTTTGTCGCATAATTAACCTCGCTTCCCAAAAGCAACGCTGTACACGACTGGACAGTTGGCGCTGTTCAGTCGCTCTTTCCCACATCGGTGAAATACTTCTCGAAGTACCATTTCGGCACACAGCACAGATGTTCGTAATCAGGCCGCATGAATATGACCTTGCGCTCCTGCCTGTCGTAACTGATGATGCGCACGACAACGCCGCGCTTGTCACGAAAGCGTTTATCGGTTTCAACAAACCTTTCATCCACCAGCGCCCCCTTCTTTCACACGAATGTGCTCAAGCATCGATAAGAGCGTTCGCGCCTCTTCACCCGTCAAAATCACGTTTTGCTCACAACCCGGCGCCGCTATGCATCCCTCTGGCAAACCCAGTTGGTGAATCATTCGGCATGCCAGTTGGCAGATGCGGATCTTCTGACGACTGAGACCAGAAGGATGAATTCCCATGTCGAGCGCCAGGGCCTTATTACCTTGAGTAATTGCCTCACGGTGAAAAAAGCTCTCCAGAGTTTCCGGCTTACAGTTGACACGTACCGAATTGCTCGAAATTGCAGACGATTCCATTTATTTTCTTCCTTTAAGTCAGTGAATTAAGATGCAGAAAGCTCAGGCCAGATCCGTTCCCAGTCATCCGGCCGCAGTTCTCTGCGCGTAACTGCTTTGTTTGTTGCCTGCTCAATTTCAACGCACCGAGCAGGTGAAATAGGACTACGACCAGAAGCCATTTGAGAGAGGAACGAACTTGATACGCCCAAAGCGGTTGCTAACTTCTTTGCTTCGCCACGTTCTAATGCATCAATGTAATTTTTAAGATCCATAGGACACCTCATTTTTGCTGGAGTTTATTAAACACTAAACTTAACGTCAAGCATTTGCTTGTTTAGTTATTGCTAATCAAAATGACGAAATGAACATTACTGACAACAGGCGAATGCGCCTTAAAGCGTGGTTTTCAAACAAAACGCTTCCAGCAAATGAGAAAAGCTATTTATCCCAGCTAATGGGAGGAAAAGCCTCGTTTGGAGAAAAAGCCGCGCGTAGGATTGAGACTACTTATGGCATGCCACCAGGTTATCTTGATGAGGTGGCTAAGAACGTAGAGACGCCATACGCAAACGTGGTTTATAAGGGACCCAACCAGCCTAAAGGGAAATTTCCGGTGCTCAGCTGGGTTAGCGCTGGCGAGTGGGCTGAGGCAATAGAGCCTTACCATCGCAAAAGTATTGATAGATGGTATGAAACCATTGTTGATTGTTCTGAATACTCCTTCTGGCTTGAGGTGAAGGGCGATTCAATGACATCACCCGTTGGCCTAAGCATTCCTGAAGGGATGATGATTTTAGTAGACCCTGAGGTTGAAGCCAGAAGCGGCAAGCTCGTGGTGGCTAAACTAGACTCTGAAAATGAAGCTACTTTCAAGAAGTTTGTAATTGATGCAGGCAGGAAATTCCTCAAACCGCTTAACCCTCAGTACCCAATGACAGAGATTGATGGCAACTGCCGTATCATTGGTGTTGTTGTTGATGCAAAAATAACAAACCTCCCTTAATACATAAATACATACCAGCTTCGGCTGGTGTGTTGCTCCCCCCCCCCTTAATCAAAAATAAATTTACTTAACTTTTAATTAGTTAATAGTTAACCTCGCCTTTATGTTTAGTAATTACTTGACGATATTGTTTATAGTTTAATAAACTTCCAATCACAGCACGACGCAGCCCACCGCAGACAGCTGTTCTGCTCTTTAACAAATGAACATGTAATCACCGCGCTGGTGGTTGAGAGGCCCGAACTCAGCACCCTGGCATCCCCTGACCTTACGGGGTAAAGGCATCCCAGGCATGCGGCGGACAGTGTGGTGAACATATATAGTAAAAATGATAGGAGTAAGCTTATAAAAGAATTTTTTCAATCGTACATATGAGAGCCTTTTGTTATCATAAGAATTTGTTAACTAACTAATGGGCTTCTTTATGAGCGATTTTATAAAAGATATAATACAATCCCTAAAAAAAACCTCTACTGAAAGAATAACTAATCCGTTCTATGGAGTTATGATTATTACTTGGTTAGCCTTTAATTGGGAAGCCGTAACTATACTTTTTTTTAGCGAAATGAATATTGATGCAAGGATAAAGTTCATCAAAGTTAATTATCCTCTATCAATTTTCTTTCCTTTGATTGTATCAATCATACTCACATTTTTATTACCATGGTGCACTGAAAAGATCACCTACTTCCAATCTAAACCATTAGGTCGAACATCATCCCTGCTCGCTTTAAGAAAGAAAAAAATGCTTCAAGCTGATATTTCTGTAGAGAGAGTCAGAGCAAAAAAAGACGTTGAATATGAAAGATACAAAGTTGGTGCTGAAAAAGAGATTCAGAAAATGAGAGAGTCGATTATTGAATCGAAGGAAACTACAGGAAGGCTCACTCAAGAGTTAGAGGAAGCAAAAAAGATAGCATCATCTTTTGAAAATAGTCTAAGTATTTCAGTTACGGATAATCAAAGCATCAGAGAAGAAAACAAAAACCTCACTTTCAAGAATAAATCACTTACTGAAAAATTGAATAGCCAAACATCAGATATTGATGAATTAACTCAGGAAATAAGTACACTTAAAGGTGAAAGCTTACGTTATCACAGCAATTTAGCATTGATAATGACAAATGAGAAAGAAAACGAAAAGATTATAAAAAACATCATTCAACATGCCGAACACATTATCTATATTGCAGAGTCATACAAGAAAGGAGATACAGATCAAACTGTCGACATTGCTTTTTCAAAGGCATCGTTTGCAATAAAAGAATTCAAGGAGAAAATAAAACCACCATTATTTTCAAGTTGAAACCTTATATCACTTTATATCTATGCCGCCTTTCATCCTAAAAGGCGCGCATAAAAAACGCGCTTTACTATTTATACTTCTCAACATCTATTAAAAATTAACCCTCTTACAATATAATTGTTCATTTTTGCATATTAAGATCACATTTCTAAGCTGAACCCAATCAGTGAATTTTTCGATGGCATGCCAATAAGTTCTGGTAACCGATTCGTCGTTTTCGATGGCTGCAGCATTGAGCCCAATTACAAGGGCGAGGATGAAACCTTTGTTTATTACATCGATGCGGACGGCAAGCGGCATCGACATTTCGAATGGCTGTTACTCGAGTCAGGCACCGAGTTCATTGAGTCATAACTGTGCGAATTCTGCGCCCGGTTTCGGTATCCCACGGACATAAAGCAGGCGGTAATCCGGTTCTGGAACCGCAGCGAGGTCCGTTCATTCTGCAGCGATAAAGGCTGCGCCCTACTTTACCAGCAAACAATCCGCGTCCCGGCTGCGCGCCAGGGCAAACCAAGGAGACGTATCTCATGAGCCCTGTAGATCGCCTACAGTTCAAACATCGCCTGACGGGCGCTGATTTCCACCCGAAGCCACGCCACTGGCTGACGCCGTTGCTTATCGCTCTGTGTGTGGTGGCGGGAATGTGTTTGCTATGACAGTGACAACCATCCCCACTGAATTCGACCTTAATGAGGCAGTGCGTTCGCTGGCGCTGAGTACCATCCTGGCGCTGTGCGAGCAAAATCAAATCAGTCCGGCAGATCTGGAAATGCTGGCCCATCAGCTGGCCCAGCTTGAAGCAAACGCGGACGCTAAATCAGGAGCTTTAAATGTCCACCATCATTCGAGTGATCGACACTGAAACCACCAGCTTTGAAGGTGGCGTGTGTGAGCTGGCCAGCATCGACATCGTTGGCGGCAAACTGTATAACCCGATGAGCGATTTTGTTAAGCCGCCCGAGCCGATTACCGTTGGCGCCATGGCCGTGCATCACATTACTGATGCGATGGTTGCCGATGCCCCGCCGCTCAGCGATGTTATTGATCGTTATCTGGGTGCCGACGTTTACGTGGCGCACAACGCCGCGTTTGACCGTCCAAAGCTGCCACAAATAACCGCGCCGTGGATCTGCACGCTAAAACTGGCCCGCAAGCTTTATCCGGAGCTGGAAAGCCACTCCAACCAGTATTTGCGTTATCACTTCATGCTTGATGTTGAGGTGCCTGAAAACCTGCATGCGCACCGGGCGCTTTACGACTGTTTCGTTACGGCGGCGCTTTTGCTGCGACTGAACCATGACGCGCGCCTGACGATAGCCCAGATGCGCGACATATCTGCTCGGCCTTCCCTGCTTCACACGATGCGCTTTGGCAAGCATAAGGGCAAAACCTTCGAAGAGATTGCCGGACAGGACCAGGGCTATCTCCGCTGGGCGCTGGCAAATATGGATTTGGATGAAGACCAGAAATTTACCATGCAACATTATCTGGAGGTCTGAATGGGAACCCCTGTATTGATTCTGGGGGACAGCGGCGCGGGCAAGTCCTACAGCCTCAGAAACTTAAACCCGGACAATTGCCTGCTTATCCAGTGCATCCCCAAGATGCTGCCTTTCAGGCATAAAGGCACCTGGAAAGTCCACGGCAAATTAGACGATGGTGGAAAGCCTCAGCGCGGTAATGTTTTTCGTACAGATGACTGGGTTAATATTGAAGACAAAATTCAGCGCATGGTGCTTTCAAAAAATAGACGAGTGCTGATCATTGATGATTTTCAGGTTGTGATGCAGCACGAAAACATGCTGCGGGCATATCAAACCGGTTACACCAAATTCACTGAGATGGCCGACCACATCTGGCGAATCATCACAGCAGCAACTCAATTGCCCGATGATATTCGCGTGTATTTCCTGGCTCACACTGAGGAATCGGACGGGAAAATCCGGATGAAGACGGCCGGCAAGATGCTTAATGAGAAGCTTACGCCAGAAGGCTATTTCTCGATCGTACTCCGCGCCATAAAAAAAGATGGCAAACACGTTTTCCTGATCAAAGGCGATGACAACGACACCGCCAAAGCCCCACCAGACTTATTTCCCGATCAAACCGAAATGGAAAATGACCTGTTCGCTGTCGATCAGGCCATTTGCAACTTCATGTCCGAAGGAGACATTTAATGCAACCTATGAGCTTTAAGTTCGATCCCGAAGCAGCTAAAAAAGCTGGCTCCGCAGCAATCATCAATGAAACTGGTGCTTATGAAGGCGTTATCCTTCATGCACAGGTTGGTTTCGGTACCGACAGTCAGTCGCAGTCGCTGGAATTACGCTTCGAATCCAATGGCGCAAAATCCGATTATCTACGAATCAACTTTATCGGTCGCGACGGTGAGCCCACTTTTGGGATGGACCTCGTAAACGCACTGATGTGGACTGCAGGCGTCCGCGACCTTATTCCCGAACAGCAGCAGACAAGCGAAGGTACTGCGTGGGTATTTCCGGCGCTGACCAACAAAAAAACGGGCCTTGTGCTTCAAAAGGAATTGCGTACTAAACAGTCCGATGGCTCCGACACTTACCAGATGAATATCCGGCATGTCTTCCAGCCAGGCACGCGCCTGACGTATGCCGAATTTGCAGAAAAACTTCCAGCCGAAGCCATTGATAAACTAATGCTGGGCCTGAAAGATGTTGATAAGCGCCAGCCAGTTGCTGGTAACGGGCACAACACTGCTAAGCGCGGCGCACCTACTGGCAATCGTTACGCAAATCAGAACACTGGCGTAGCACCTCAATCAAAACTCCAGCAGGCTGCTGCCAACCGCAATATTGCACCTCAGCCTTTACCTGACTTCGACGACGATATCCCATTTTAGAATGTACAAAAAACAACCTATATTTTGATTGCCACTCACCATAACCGCCTATACCTGAGGCGGTTTTATAAATTATTATATACTTATCAAGTTGAATTTATTAGATTTTTCATAAACTTTTAATCCGAAATGACATTAGCCCACACGTTTTATTATTCATGAATCACGCTTAGATTAGGACTATTCTTAGCCTCAATCTCAAGGTATAATTCATAAAATTTACTTACATGTTAGGTACAACGTGTCCAATTTCTGGCAAAAAATTTTATCGTCCTTGAAACATACATCTGAGCAAAGAATTAGCAATCCATTTTACGGGGCTTTTATATTCTCTTGGTTAGTATTTAATTGGAAACCTATTGCTATTTTCTTTTTATCCGATAAAGATATTTATAAAAAAATTGCAGATATGGAATTGGCGACAAATAGTCATACTCTTTTGTATGATCCAATTAAAATGACATTGGTCATGGTGCTTATCATCCCATTTCTTAACTCGGTTTATGCAATTTTTGATGTAATTATTAAAGTAGGTCATACCTCATCTGAAACGTTCGATACATTTATTAGCTCATGGTTTGCTATAAGAAGAGAGCGACATTCTGGCAAAATGGAAATTGAAAAAGAACTGACGCTTGCCAAAGAAAGAAGCGTAATTGCTGAAGAGGAAAAAAATACTGAAGGTTTTAAACTCGAAGCGGCATTAAAAAGAAATCAACTTAATAGCTTAGTTGAAATGGAAGAAAGAATTAATGATTACTCTACTAGATTGAACAATGGTGCATTAGAAAACAGTGGGTTGAAAGAAAAAGTAAAAAAACTTGAAGATGAAGCCGCTGAAGTAGACAAACTAAAAATATCTTTAGATACCATGACATCAATTTTAGATGATGAAAAAATCCAACACAAGAGAACGCGAGAATCATTCAATTCTGCTAACAGTCAGTGCAAAATTTTGCATGATGAAAACCAAAATTTGAAAAATGAATTACTTTCCTACAGTAAAAATGGGGTTGTTACTCCGAAACATTTGGGGGTGACATCATCAAACCCAGTACTTGGTAAAGCGCTCAGTGAAGCAGCCAAGAAATTTATTGCAAATGAAACTAAAAAGTAGGTCTGACACTCAACATATAAGTATAAACTTATTACGCCTTCTTCATAACAAGAAGGCTTTTTTTTGGCTTAATTAATGATGCTTTTAATATATTTACTGATATTTTTGTAATGCTCCTTTGGCGTTTTTAGGCCGATTTTTATACTTTATGCGAGCCCTGATAAGGCCAGATAGCATCAAAAAACAGAATTACTTAACTTTCCCGGCACTCCAAAATCCAGTTAGGCGAGACCTCTATCCCGCCTTAACCGCATGCGAAACTGTTAAAGAACAACTGCTCAAACGAGAGCCGATTTCTCAGCTTGAATGTGCGGAAGTCAGACGCCAATTACTGTATAAATAAACAGTAATTTAGAGGCTCTCATGCGTCGATTTGCCAACGGTGGCATAACTTTTTATCTACTCCAACCGGGTGAAACTGGCCCCGTTCTGAACAAGGAATATCTCTATATTCCGGGCTATATGATTAAACCTGTCGAGGGCGGCTGGAAGGCATTATGCCGGGCTATTAAGGAACGCGACTGGCATCCTCTTAGCGACCGCTTGTTTAGCTCTGAAAATGAAGCCTTCAATTTTGCTCATGAGCACTTTCTTGAAGAGCAAAGAAACTCAGAAAGGCTTCTGCCCGGCTGGAAAAGCACCTGATTCATCCCAAACCGCGAAAGCGGTTTTTTAATGCCCTGCAAAAATGAAATCGAAACTCCCGCCGAAAGCCTCATGTAGTGGGTTTTTGTTCTTACTACCAGATTGATCTGACCAAAAAATTCAAACGTTGATTTGAGGTATTCCCCGAATGGAACAAACCCAACTATCGCCATATTGCCTGGCACTTGAAACTTTGCGCGCCCAGCCTACCCACCAGCTAAAACAGATTGGCGATCAGTGGTGTTCCCCCGATCGTCTCTGGTGAGGCATAAATTCGATGTTCGGTCCGTTCGTGCTCAGAGCAGTATTGAAAATTAGAAATGGTGATAATTATGAATAATAAAATAAAACATCCTGTAATCCGTTATCACGGCGGTAAGTTCCGCCTAGCACCATGGATTATCGATCAAATGCCAGAGCATGTTTGTTATGTAGAACCGTTCGGGGGCGCGGCCAGCGTGCTGCTACAAAAACCACGTTCTTATGCTGAAGTCTATAACGACATGGATGGTGAAATTGTCAATTTGTTTCGGGTACTTCGTGATCCAGTTTTGAATCAAAAACTGCAAGATGCCTGCTTTCTAACTCCCTATTCTCGCGATGAATTTTACTCTGCCCATGATTTCAACGATGAACCTGTGGAGCGAGCTCGGAGAATGGTTGTCAGAGCTTGTATGGGATTTGGATCCGCTGCTGGAGTCGGCGGCAATTCCGGTTTTCGCAGTGACAGTAAGCGTAAATATGCTACTCCGGCGCATCTTTGGGAACGTTATCCGGCACATCTGTCTTCAATTTGTCAGCGTTTGAAAGGCGTCATTATCGAAAATAAAGACGCCCTGACAGTCATGCGTACCCATGATGCGACAACCACCCTTCACTATTTAGATCCGCCCTACATGCCAGAAACTCGTATTGCAGGCAATCGTTACTATAACCACGAAATGACAGAGGAAGGCCACATCCAGCTTTTAGCGGTCGCCAGTAAATTATCCGGGATGGTAATCATCAGCGGCTATGACTCCGCGGTTTACAACGACATGCTCAAAGGCTGGAAGAAGTCACAAAAATCGTCGCGTATTAGCGCGGGCAGAGGAACGAAAGTTCGTACCGAATGCCTTTGGCTTAATCCAGCAGCTCAACAGAAGCGGCCCTATGGTTGATTAATCCTATACAATACATTGAGAGGCCGAGACCTAACACGGCAGGTTGTTTAGTCCCTGGCAAATGCTAGTGACTAAACATAATCAAATGGTGAAATTCAGATATCTATGTCTTTTACATTTTTCAGTAAACACGTTCTTAGACGTTTTCTTTCTTCCCCGCCTTTTAACCTGATCATTTTATATTTAGAAAAATCACTTATGAGACTGTACTTTATTTCATTTGAAGTGCATTCTGCCAAAATCAATCTATCATTATAAATTTTTAGTATGTAGGAGTTTTCCATACCATCCATCTTATAAACATCCCCTAATAAATATGCGTACATCCGTCCTAATGAAACACCAGAGAACATGACTGTAATAATAAAGAAAACTGCAAAGAGATACTTACGACTTGAATTCATTCTTGTTGAAATACGTAGTCCTGCCAGCGAGCAGACTGTAGTGTAAAAAGAAACAAAAACCATAACAACACTAACTCTTTCGCTAATCCTGCTAATGCCAATTTCCGTTTCAAAAGCATTTACCTTATAGAAGAAATAAATGAAAATCGGCAAGGGAATTAAAAGCAAAACCACAATTAAAATAATATTACTGACTTTTAAAAACGTCGAAAAATACATAAAGGCGATACTATAAAAAAGTAGCCCTGGCACCACACTTTCTACCACTAATGAAATACTTAGTGAACCCGTAATATTTGGATACCCATAAAACCCAAGCACTCCCATTTGAAAAAAATATGCATTTAAATATACTGCTGCTGTCAAGAATGCAGCAACAGGCAATTCCATTTTAAATCCTTGCAAGAGACTATTCCTGATAAGTAAAAAATTAATTCCACGAAAAGCAATAAATCTCAAATTCTGAATAATTTGTCAAGTTGAATATTCCACTTTATTGCTCTTGGACTCGAGGTGTTTATGCAAAACCAATATATTCTAAAGCTGAATGAAATGAGTTCACAAAATTTTCATAAACTTAATCAAGTCGGAGACCAGTGGCGTACGCCCGATCGTCTCTGGTGGGGCATAAATTCAATGTTCGGCCCGTTTGTGCTGGACCTTTTCGCTGATGAGAGTAATGCAAAATGCGAGGCGTATTACAGCGCCGAGGATAATGCACTTTCGCAGAACTGGTCGGAACGCCTGGCGGAGCTAAATGGCGCGGCATACGCTAATCCGCCCTATTCCCGAGCCTCGCAGCACGACGGGCAGTACATTACCGGCATGCGCCAGATAATGGCCCATACCCTGGCAATGCGTGATGCTGGCGGTCGCTACGTTTTTCTTATTAAAGCGGCAACTGGCGAAGCCTGGTGGCCAGAGGACGCCGACCATATAGCATTCATTCGGGGACGAATCAGCTTTGACCTGCCCACCTGGTACCGGCCAGAGGCAGGCCAACCAAGTGAATCTTCAGCCGGGTTCGGGGCCGCTATAGCGGTTTTCGATAAATCATGGAGAGGACAAAAGTTTGATTATGTCAGTCGCAATCATCTTGAATCACGTGGCGCCGCGTTTGTGGCACAGATCAATAGAGCAGCGCAGCTATTAAAAGTGGAGAAAGTAGCATGAACCTTCATTGTGTCCCCCTTTCCACCTACTGCAAAAACACCGGCGAATCCATCGAAGCCATTAACAAACGGATACAAAGGAAGATCTGGAGGGAGGGCGTTCACGTATTAAAAGTGGACGGAGTCCGTGAGCGCTGGATTGATCTTGATGAGGTGAACAGATGGGCAAGAAACAGCAGGGACCCGCTTTACCGCGCGGAATAACTGTGCGGCAACATAAAACAGGGGACACACTACAGATGACATTCACTTATAAAGGGGTTCTGTGCCGTGAGCCCCTGTCAGGCATGGAAGTTAACCCGCGCAATATAAAATACGCTGAGAGGTACCTGGGGGAAATACAAAACCGGATCGCTACGGGGGAATTTCACTACCTGAGTTATTTCCCCCGGTCTAAAAAAGCGGCTCTTTTTGGTCATGAAAAAAAGAAAAAAACGGTGAAGGATTATCTGGAAGAGTATCTGGTGATCTGCGAAAACCGTAACCTCTCTCCCTCGACCATGGACGGTTACCGCAAATGCCTTCGCGCGCTCAGTGAGTTACACAAAATCTGTGTTACCGACCTGACGCCATCAGCACTGAAACACTGGGTGGCCAGCAGAAAAACCAAACTGAAGACCATCCGTAACCGGCTGTCATTCCTGCGCAGCGCTATTGACGAAGCTGTTACAGATGGCCTGATACCGGACAACCCCGTTTCACATATAAGTGCATCACGTTATTTCTCGGTCGAATCTGGCAATACTGAAGAGTATGAGGTGGATCCTTTCACGCCAGAAGAGATTCGGATCATCTACCTGAACTGCAAATACCTGCAGTGGAAAACCACGTTTCAGTTTGCATTCAATACCGGTGTCCGGCCATCTGAACTGTGCGCGCTAAAATGGGTAGACATCGACTTTCAGAAACGTACTGCTTTTGTTCAGAACGCCATCGTTGAAGGCATTTTCAAAGGGACAAAAACCAAATCCGGCACCCGCAAAATTGAACTCAATGACGAGGCAATTCAGGCACTGAACGAACAAAAACAGTTCACGCTGATGAAGAGTGAATTTGTATTTGAGGATCCGAGCAATGGTCAGCCCTGGTCTGGCTCCGGCGACATAAGACAGAAAGCGTGGCGCCACATCATGAGGGCATCAAAGATGCGGTACCGCAATCCCTACCAGACCAGGCACACGTTCGCGACGATGCATATCAGCGCGGGCGTTAACCTGTTCTGGTTGTGTAAGCAGATGGGGCATAAGGGACCGGATATGCTGTTCAGAAACTATGGCTCGTACCTGGCAGACTATGACGGGAACCTTTCGCGGCCCGGACTGAAGTCAGGCAGCGAATAAACGATTATGGAAAAGAAAGTGCACGTAAAATGCACGTGGGATAATGGGAAATGAAAAATGCTATTTATTACAATATATTGTGGCGGTTTGTTCGCGGGTTCGAATCCCCCTCTCACCGCCACATTCAAAGAAGAGTCCAGACTAACCTCTGGACTTTTTTTTTGCCTGTTCTCCTGAGAGGGGGATGAGAACCCCCGACCGGGGGGCGACAAAACGGCAATGCCGTTTTGCATGGCCGCCAGGCCACCCGAAGGGCGAGCGCAGCGAGTGAATCCCCCTCTCACCGCCAGATTTGAAGAAGCGTCCAGACTCACCTCTGGACTTTTTTTTTTTGCATGTTCTCCTGAGAGGGGGATGAGAACCCACGACCGGGGGGCGACAAAACGGCAACGCCGTTTTGCATGACCGCCAGGCCACCCAAAGGGCGAGCGCAGCGAGTGAATCCTTCTCTATCGTCCTCTGTCGCCCCCAATAAAAAAGGCCTGACGGTTCACCCGCAGGCCTTTAAAGCACTCGCGCTCACGCGTTACTGCTTATCCCGTGCCCACGTCGCGCTGCTGACATTCATCTTCACTGGCAACAGACCGATCTGGGTAAATTTATCGGCCAGCGCCTGCTGTTCGTTAAACACGTTGGGCGTCATACGTTCCGCCCCAAACGGCATGCGGGCCAGCGCGCGCTGCCAGATGGGTACAGGCAACCCCGTGGAGCCGGAAAGGATTTTTGCGGCGTCAGCCTGATGACTGTTTGCCCAGACGCTCAGCTGACTCAGCGCATTCAACACCTGTTTCGCCGTCTCGGGATGACCATCAGCAAATTTGCGGCTGGCCAGAAAAAAGGTGTAATGCGGCACTAAGCCTTCGGCATTTTTCAGCAGGCGCGCATGGGCCGTGGTTTCGACTTCGGCCAGATACGGATCCCAGATAACCCAGGCGTCGACAGCACTGCGCTGGAAGGCGGCCCGGGCATCGGCAGGCGGGAGATAAACCGGCGTAATATCTTTATACGTCAGCCCCGCCTGCTCCAGCGCAGTCACCAGCAGATAATTAACATCCGATCCTTTGTTCAGCGCCACGCGCTTGCCTTTCAGATCCTTGACACTTTTGATCGTGGAATCGGCCGGCACCACAATGGCCTCGGTCTGCGGGTTGGCCGGCGAGTGGCCAAGGTAGACCAGATCGGCCTGTGCCGCCTGCGCGAAGACAGGTGGCGCATCGCCGGTGGCCGCCAGATCGATACTGCCTACGTTAAGCCCTTCCAGCATCTGCGGGCCTGCCGGGAACTCCACCCAGCGCACATCAATGCCCTGCTTTTTAAATTCGCTGTCGAGCGTGCCACGGTATTTCAGCAGCGCAAAAATATTCGCTTTCTGGAAACCGATATTCACGACCTGGGGTTTGTCTTCCGCCTGTGCTGTCACGAAGGTGCCAAGTTGAGCGAGCGCAATCAGTGCGCTTATCACTATTTTTCTCATTTTTTTGTCCTGAACGAAGGTGTTGTCAGCG
>Ga0153955_100474_pt1 | contig 18987 bp, 23 predicted proteins | sample TSFL039MetaG_FD_104744 | JGI IMG/M metagenome (GOLD analysis project Ga0153955, IMG submission 104744) | Attine ant fungus gardens microbial communities from Florida, USA - TSFL039 MetaG | ecosystem: Host-associated > Fungi > Mycelium > Unclassified | place: USA: Florida, Wekiwa Springs...
AGGAGCCCAAGAGTAATGACGTTCATCATACTGAGGAAACCCTACATCGCTGGTTAAGGACGGTTGAGCAAACATTAGAAAGGTATCGTCACCTCTAGTAGTGTTAACATCTAGGATGGACGACAAGTTTGAGGCATCTCCAAGCATGGACTGCAAATGGCTTACCTCTATTAGTCCTTCGAGCATACGTCCCAGACGAGTTACTTCCAGGATAGGGGGGTGGGAGGTCGTGATATCCCTCCGCAGGAACTGAATATACATCACGACGGGTCTGATTTCGCGGACTGAGACTTCTTTGACGAGAATGCGTACGCTGAGGCTGGAGATGCGGTGAGGCGCTGTGATCATGGAACTGGGTGTAGGACGATTGTCTGGACTCATGACTGGCCTGCTGTATGTAGCCACGGGTAGGTTGTTCAACGCCATTGATCGTATAAACTTCTCGCCCATTAGGAAGTTTGCGCCGAACATGCTCATTTCCCTAGATAATTTTCTATGCTATTATCTTGAGTCTAGCAATCGGGGAATAACTCACATCTCTATCGCGCCTAGTATGAGTAGATTGGGTAACTCCGTTCACAGTATGAGTTACATAGCTCTCAGAGCGCGTTTGGTAACCTCGATTTTGATCAATTCCAGAAGCCCGAGCGAAGGAACTCGTAGGTGTGGGCGAGAAGAGAGGAGATAAAAGGCCAGGCATAGACCCAAAGGGATCGACGAAACCGGGCATGCCTCGAGGTCTTGAGAATTCAAAAGGATCAAAGGGACTGAAGGGTATGAAGGCAGATGACGACGGAGCGGCCTGAGTGGCGAAAAGATCATCAAATTCTCGGAAGATAGAATCAAAGAGCTCAAACGGATCTCTGAAAAAGGGCGTTGAGTGGTAGCAGTGGCTATGGGTAGCGAAAAGTGGTGAAGAAAAACCACGGCTCGTCCAGAATGGATCAAAGTTCTCCGAAGCTGGCTTGGGAGGAGGCCAAACACCGTGGACATCATACTCCTGTAGGAATGAGTTATCAGATATAGAGGTGAAATTGAATGGTGCTGTAAATGTAGCGCACCTTCCGCCTTTCGGGGTCTGTCAAAATCTCGCAGGCATGGCTAATCTACAGAGGTGATGAACTATCTCCTCCACGACAAACGTTGCTAGACCCACAAACCTCTTTGAACCTTTCGGCAGAAACAGACTTTTCTTCCTCGCTCAATCCAGGCGGGAGTTTGTCTGGGTGTGTTTTGAGAGCCTGTTTCCGGTAAGCTTTGCGAACTGGACGCAGATTGTTGGGCCGACTGAGCGACATAATATATTTGCGACGTACTCTGCTCCGGCGTTGCATCCTTAGATACTCCCAAGAGCTGGTACAAATTGGTGGACATGAAGGGCAGGTTACGACTTTGGGAGTGAAAGTGCAAGGGAGTGACCTAAACAGCGGCACGCATCTGAGAAGCCCAGTCACATGACCACATTTTTTTTGGCATCCGTTGCAAAACCTGCAATTCTGCTTACCATGCGCCTGCAGGAATTGGTATTGTGCACGACAGCACCAAACTCCTCCGAGTCTAGCGCGGGATACGTTTTTCTTTATGATATCCAAAATGCAGCAAATCTTGCTTCTTTCAAGCAAACGAACGCCGGGAACCATTGCACTGCCGTGTTTGAATCTACAAGTCGTCAAGGAGGATTCATTCTTGCTGCCCAGTCAGACAAGTCTATTCTGAACGTTTACAACTTCCAAAAAGTAAGTCTTCTTGATTTTGCATTGGTTTCGTTCACTCACTATATTAGTCATAGGATCAAATTGCGCTCAAAATTGTTCTTCCAGAGAAGCTGACATGTCTTGCCATTGACAAAGAAGGAGACTACTGCGCAGGAGGGACAAGTCAAGGAAGGATATACCTGTGGGAGGTCATCTCATTCTTACCACATGTCGGTTGCATCAACTCACTTTACACAGATCTCATCAGGCATTTTGTTCAACTCCTGGGATGCACACTATCGTAGAGTGAATGTGCTGGAGTTTACCAATGACGGTTCTGCCCTCATTTCAGGAAGCGAAGATTCATCCGTCAATGTCTGGCTGGTGCAAAGGTGTTTAACTTTGTCGTTTTACCCCCCAGGCTGTAGGGCTCAGCAGTTCAACCTAGACTCCTTGACAACGACACACAAAATGATTTGCCGATACCCTGCTTCACACTGTCTGATCATACACTACCTGTCACAGATATCAAATGCAGCGTTGGTGCCTTATTAACCTGTCGTATATTGACAGCATCTGTGGATCACTCTGTCAAGGTAAATTACATCTTATCAAATTTGCGGTCCAGATGAAAAAAATCTTCAGCTTTGGGACCTTTCTTGTGGCACGTTGTTAACAACTTTCCAATTCCCTCATGCTATCACCCACCTGGCTTGGGATGTGACGGAGAGGGTATTTTTTGCCGCGTCTCAGGATGGTTCAATACATTGTGTGAACCTTTTTCGCCAACGTAAAACTAATGCCGGAGAGTCGATTTCTGAAGCTGTTGGAGGAAGCGGAACAAGTGAAGTCATTCGTATCGCCGAGGAAGGTGCGAATTCTCAGTCACGAAAGTTGATTCAAGTAGGGTGAGCCACTCAGTTACTTTCTTCCCATGTACCCAAGGTTCTCATTCGGAATAAGGGAGACCATCTCAGCAATGGCAATATCCCTCACTTCCACTTTCTTACTTGTCGGCACTTCAGGTGGCATGATACACCTCTATGATCTTCCTTCGCATCAATTGCTCCGAACGATCTCTGCTCACAAAGGTTTTTCAATAACATACCTCACCAGCCTTTTCAAGCCACTCGATCTTATTGGGCACATATCACTGGACCTTAAAGTTGGTAGTTTGTCTGATGCTAAGGAAGCCTTACCGGCGAAACCCGTGCAGCCATTTCAGAAGATGAAAGACATCAGAGCTCGTGAGGCACATGAAGTTCAAATGCTCTTGAATCCGAAACGTAACGTAAAGTCAAAATTTGCTTTGACTGGACAGTATAGAGTTTTGACTATCCCTCTAGCCGTGTCAAGACGACGCCACCGAGTATAGTCAGTTGGAATTCCTCCGAGATCATGCGTCGTTCGTCGAACCTTCAACTAGCCAGACCAGTGGTGATGTCCCGGCATCTGGCGTAGAATCCATCGCCGCGAAAAATCGTATATCTGAACTCTCAGCCGAGGTTACTCACCTCAGAGAACTACTTGGGAAGGCCAAAGCTATCAATGATGGGATGTGGGATTCAGTCGTCCAACAAATTGTGAATGGTCAGAAAGAGCAGGCACAGGATGCAAAAGGAGACGATGAATTGAGGCGAAGGAAAAGGAGTAGGGGAACTTGATACTTGGTATCCTTTTGAGTGTGTTTAGGTAATGGTTAAATAACTAGGTCAACCAGTTGACATACATTGTAACGTTAGACAAAGTAATCTGTGATCGATGCCGCAGCCGGCATCGCACGTGGCCATTGCGGAGACCGGGGAAACATGTGGGGTTGCCGCAATACAAGTAAGATCACACGCCGGCTCCCTCTTCCTCCAACTCTTGCCGTATCAGTTCCAAAATGGTGCGTTTGCCTTTGTCAGTTTCAATTTTCAGTCAATTTAGTTCCCCTGTCGCAGTCTGCTTACCCCGCATATGTCATGGGTGGTCTTTGTATTGTTGGTGGTGTAACCGGCTTTGCCAGAACGCGGTCCATACCATCGTTAGTAGCTGGTGTTGGGTGAGTTTTCTCTTTTAATAGTGTGTCCATCCACAGGATAACAAATACGTGTAGTGTTGGAATGCTCTACCTTTGGAGCGCCGACGCCATTCGCAAGGGAACGCACAACGGTCTAGAAGGTGCTCTCGGTGAGTTTTGAGTTGGTCCTCGGTTGAAAGCTTTTGCTGACACTACTCCCTTCCCTCACAAGGCGCTTCTGCTCTTCTGCTTCTATCTTCATTGCCCCGAATTACCAAAGGACCTGTGCCCGTTATCCTTACAGCCTCGTCTGCTAGTGCTGCAGTCTATTATGGTAACACTCTCCGCAACCTCAGGATGTAATTTTAGTTGCGAGCCTTGTATTTTTGCTCCTCGTTCCTCGCTATGTGCGACAGATAATTCTTGACTGTTCTGCGCCCAACACCACCTCAACACTGGGTGACTTCCCGTAAGGATCTGAGAAATTCTGAGGATGTAGTCACGATGTAGTGCACATATAAAATTCCAGCTGAGAAAATCCATAAATTTCCCGTAACGATCCCAGATGTGATGTGATGTTGTCACGTTGTGTTGCAACGCGTTGTATGATATCCTCTTTTCAATCATCCTGAAGATGAGACACTATTTGCATGTTGTACAATAGCTCTTATAGTTTACTATTGTATTCTTCAAGCACAAAATGCTCAGCAGAGCTGCTAGAAACCTCACCGCCTCTATTTACAATGACAAGAGGCACTTCCAGATCCTCGAAATGGTACACCATGGCAGCAACTTTGGCATAGCTAGGAAGACCGCACACTTATTACTACAATGGGACTCAATGTAGCTACATTCTGTCTTGTCTTGGAAGGACCCAATGGCTTTGGGGCTCAGTGGAATACATATTATTCAACAAGCCAAGGAACAGTTTTCTTACCTGTGATGGTTTTTATGATAAAATATGTTGCTTGAAGTCTCTCTCTGACTTTGATCAGAGCTATTTTAAAAGGTAAACCCAGTGGCTCAGATTACCACTGTATTTGGCTCCCATTCCCTCAAAAAGAATCTTGACCATACCTCAGGAGAAAAAAAGCTAGTGTGCTTCATCCGTATATATTATGTGACCTTGATCTGTAATGGACAGTATATCCATATATGGTATAACACTCTACTCTCTAACTCAAACAGGAAAATTTGTATCTAGGGAAGGTCTGGGAGAAGGTCCGGCGTTTTTTTCATCTGGGAAAGTCTGAGACACCCTGGAATTTGAAATTCATGTTCTGCATCTCAGACTACAGACTGCTTACGGGAAGTCACCCACTTTTTTCTTTCCAAGAAGTCAGCACTCCTATTACGTGATTGATTAAGATGTATCACACGTTCATATATATATATCAGGAGTATAGATAGACTCTCGGGATGACCCAGAGCAGATGGGAGGGGGATGAGCTTTTTCCTTTGGTTTCTAGACATCACGCTTCCCAATTCAACTGTGCGAAATATGGATATCTTTCGGGACCAATTATTTGTTTTGTTTTGTTGAAGGATCCCTCCGTGGGTACTTGGATTCTTGCATTTGTCAGAAATTACTCACTCTGACGACTTTTTCGCTTCCTCCCATTCTCCACCCCCCCTTCTCCACCCCCCCCTTCTCTTTACAAGTCTCGATCAGGCATGTTCATTCTACTTTTATCTAATACCTCGTTCTTGGTGTCCTAGTTCATGCCCTTGTTGTGATTTCTGTAGCAAAAGTTCTTTCGGCAGGAGGGTTCAAGAACAAATTTGACTATGGTGTCGAATCCTATTGCTGAGAATGTACTTGGCACAATGGGTAAGATTCGTGTTAAATATCTCACACACACATGCACACACGCCCCCCTCCTTTTTTTCCCGTTGATATATGATACACATCTGATCAATGTTTGATTCAAAGGTACCATTTGTTGGAGTGGCCAAATCATACCTCAGATTTGGAAAAGCTATAGAGAGAAGAACACACATGGTCTTTCTCCCTTGTTGATGTTTGTATCTTTCGCCAATTTTTTTGTGGTTTGAAATCCTCAGGGCAGCTTTTTTTTTTTGGAAAGGTTGATATGGGGCATATCATCAGTTTTTTTAGGTGCTTATGCTATACTCCAACATCTCAATATACCGCTTCAACTCCAACCTCAGTTGTTTGGATTTTTAGGGTTATTGTCGTGGGGTCAGGTATGCTCTTTCTCGATTCCTAGTTCCTTTTCTTTCCTCCCATGTCTAGTTCACGAAATCTCACTTGGATAACAGTGTTTATACTATGATCCTCGTCGCCAGGACAAGAAACGCCTTTCAGTCTTCGTGACCATCGGAATCATGATTCTCATGGGCGCATTGGAAGTCCTGCTCGTTTTCGTCTCTCGACCGGCTTACGAACGTGGAATCTCTGCTCCTGTCAAATTGTTTGGTATCCTCTCCGCTGTGATGATAGCTATAGGGTTATTACCACAATATTGGGAGATTTACAAGCTGGGCGAGGTCAAAGGGATATCTTACATTTTCATCGCTATTGATATGCTTGGGGGTATACTGAACGATCTTTCTTTGGCGTTCTCGAGCGAGTTTGATGGTCTTGCAGCGGCGAGTTACACCTCTGTTCCTGTGAGTGTGAATAGAATCTCTCTCGCCTTTGACATGCACATTGAGAATTGAATTTCGGGTTAGATCATGGAGTCTATCATTATTATCGCTGCTCTCATACTAAATCCACGGGCACGACGCAGACGTCAACGAATAACAAGAGAAGGCTCCAATGCTGAACCCCTTTCCGATCCGGAGGCTTTGTCGATGGAAGTACGTGAGATGAGCTGTGCTGGACGTGGAGTCGTCGATTTTACTCGTTCTACAACTCTTAATACGGTCGTTAACGATAATCCATGCGATGTCAATGTCGACATTGAGAAGAAGAGGGAGAAGGAGAAGGAGGAAACTATACCTGAAGAAGACCAACAGGAAAAAGCTATGGTTAGTGGTGGTGGTGATAAGGGGATGGGTGAGGTGTCTCAGCATCGGGAGCAGCCACCGTCATCGAAAACCTAGATAGATGACGGGTTGTGGCTCGAGTCGGCAAGTTATATTATCCCAGTTCATAACCCCTCTCGACGTTTCATTGATATCGAAGTGATTGCAATTGCGATGATATAAAGTAGATTTTACAATAGCTTTGTCACAGTAAATCATTGCGATAAGAAAAACAGAATATGCAATTGAGTGGATAGTAAAAAGAACGGCAGGGCATTGTGCCCTAGTCAGGCCCGTGTTTACCTCGTTCGTCATCAGTACTAGCAGCGGTGCTACTGCCCTCGGTATCGATCTTGGAATGGGCGCGAGAAGACGAACCGGACACATAAGTCAGTTCATCTTCGTCAAAGATAACCTCCTCTTCAATATCCAATCCTCTGTCCCTCGCTATGATACTGCCACCGATGTTCTTGGACCTTCTCGGATGGCGGCCGGGGGCACTAACAAAGTCGGCAAAAGACGAAAGGGAGGCGTTGGACCTGTGTTGCGTAACGGTGGAGTTCGAAGAGGTGGATGTGGTGCGCCTGTGGCCGCGACCTGAGGACGATACGGTGTTGTGGGGATTACGCAGCGGAACAGGATAGACATCCGCGCCAAATTCATCGTCGGCCGGGTCAAGTGCTGGTTCATATGATGGGCTGTAATTGGAAGAACGGGAGAAGGGGAGAGCCCGGTATGACCCTTTGCGGAGGTGGGTCGCGTAAGAATAAATGAGGAGCGCAAAGTAAAGCTGAATAAAGAGTTCAAAGATGTTGGCAAGGGATGGAGGAGTTGGCATTACCTTGAAGAGCCAGGAAATGAGGACGACGATGGCAGCAGTCCCCTTTTCGTGGTTCCAGATGGCCATAGCGGCGGCCTCACGTTGTGCAGGAGTGAGATGGTGGGTGACATTGGCTGTTTTCATCATGGCCTCCTGTGCTGGCGAGTTTGCCTGACGCCTGCCGTCATGGGGCGTCCAGACCCACCAGACAAGAGTAAAAAAGACGGTCCAGGCAGTTGAGAGGACATGGTCTGCGGCAAAAAGGTGGGCAAAGTAGAGGGTCTGTCTTGGATCCTCCTGCAGGGTGGGTGGGTGAGAGAAAAAAGAGGCAGAGAAGGAAGCGCACGTCTTTGACTGCCCGTAGACCCCATGTGAGTGCGAGGAGGGCAATGACTGAGTAGATGTAAAGACTGAGCTGGGCAAAGGAGCCGCCTGCGCCGGTAAGGACAGCGATGAGACCGTAGATGCCGGCGACCTTGTTGAGGAGGGCGAAGAGGAGAGCCACGGTGACGCCGGTCTTGAGGTCTGTGAGGCCGACAAAGGAGGACAGCGGCCAGAGACGCCATTTTGGCCGCAGGAGGAGCCTCATCACAGCCAGAAGAAACTGCACCTCCTTATGTCAGCACCCTCTTCTCTCATGCCCACCCGCTACCGCTCCCGTGCCAGTTTCTTTTCCTCCTCTCTCAACCCTCCCGTCTCTGCCTCCGTCCATCCCCTCAGAAACACGTATGTCTCTCCTCTGCCTCATCGCCTGCACTCAACTCCTCAGATGGGTCTTTTGGTTCCGCCAGCAGCGTGCACCCGGCAACAAGAACGTCAACTACGAAGAGGGCGTCAAAAAAATATCCACATTCAGTTCTGTCCGTACTCCTTGGTCTCCAGAAATATTCGCTCATTTTTTTCATCAGGTTGAATCCTTCTGGTCCATCTGGACACACCTGACCCCGCCATCGGTGCTCCAGCCTACCACAGATTACCTCCTCTTCCACATCGGTGTGCGCAAGCCAGTGTGGGAGGACCCTCTGAACATCTCTGGTGGAAAATGGATCATTCGTCTCAGAAAGGGTGTGGCAGATCGCCTTTGGGAAGATCTCGTGATGGCTGTCATAGGCGATCAATTCGACGAGTGCGCAGGTCGTGATGATGCTGATCCACCAGAGACGGAAGATGGGGTGCACTATCCCGAAATCTGCGGGTGCACGATTAGTGTGAGGCAGCACGAGGATATCATTAGTATCTGGAACCGGTTTGAGGTGGATTTCAGGGTACGGGAGAAAATTCGGTCGGTAGTCTGTACTTGCATCGTTCAGTCACTTAATTGGGTAGTGCAGGGACACCCTGAAGAGAGTGCTCAACCTTCCACCGACGACGATACTCGAGTACAAAACAAACAATGGTCAGCGCCAATGCCTTGCTTCAGTGCTGTATTCATACTTTTTTTCTATCAGACTCGATGCAAGATAAATCCAGTTTCCGCATTACGAATCTGCATGACCGCGCACACCCGTAGCAATGTATAGTCAGTCACTGTAATATCTTGAGCTCTGACGTCAATCCCACGTGACCCTCCCATATGTTCTTGTCTCTCTTACGGCGTACACGCTTGTATTCTCAATCTTTCAGGCTGGGTCAGCAATCGAGTCAGTCTGCCGGCACAGGCACTTCTACGATGACGACTGTGAATAAAACAGAGGACGAATGGAGGGCCATTCTCTCTCCTCAGCAAGTACGCCTTTCTCGGAATCTCCGTTATGATGTCTAGTTCCCGAACCGGAAGAACAGTTTCGAGTTCTGAGGGAGAAGGGAACTGAAAGGCCTGGAACTGGTCAATATGACAAATTTGACAAGGTTGGGATCTATGATTGCGCAGGCTGTGGTACGCCATTGTATCAAAGTCGTACAAAATTCAATGTAAGATTTGAATCAACACTTTTCCACGATGTACGTATGTATGTATTGATATCACAGAGCGGTTGTGGCTGGCCAGCATTTTTTGATGGTATGTTGATCAGAGGGGGGAGGGAGGCTTTTTTGACTTATGATGTTATAGCTATACCTGGTGCAGTGAGCAGAAACGAGGATCAAAGCTTGGGCATGCGACGCATTGAGATTACGTGTACGGCTTGTGGAGGCCATCTTGGACATGTTTTTCAAGGGGAAGGATTTCCTACTCCAAGTTGCGTAAAAACAAACAATTTCTTGTTTAACTGACGATGATATACAGCCGATGAAAGGCATTGTGTGAATTCGATTTCGCTCAAGTTTACTGGAGAGGAGGAGAGTAAGTAAAGGAGTTGGGGTATCTCTAAAAGAAAAAAGTGGTAATGAAATTCTTGGTGATATGTATATTAAGTAGACAACATGAGCAACTGTCCAGTCCTTACGAGATCTGATTGTATCCGGTATACAATATTTGTTGTTTAGTGTGACGAGCTAGGAGAAACATGATAGCGCACTTGCTCTGCAAACTCAGGGAATTGCAGTGCCAGTAGGGACGTGGAGTCTCGATTGGGGTGTTCGGAATATTGACTGTGATCTAAATCACGGATGCAGATCAAACAACCACTGACGGATGTTGAACCATCTCATGGAACTGGCAACATGGGAAATTCATTACGATATCGATAACATGGTATTCGACCGTGATATGATGTCGACGATGGATACATTACAAGGATTCCATGGAATTGACGAGGCCTTCTAGATCTTCCTGTGTTTTCTTGAGTTCTTTCTTGGTATTCTGTGGCAGGCAAGTAGATCAGCAGGCAAGAAAAAAAAAGAAGTGAGATCTGAGCACGATACGAACCGCGAGTGCTTCTTCCAAACGTTGTGACTCCAGCTCCAAACTCTGTGCTCTTCGCTCGCATTGTTCAGCCTTCAAATCAGCCTGCCTCAACCTGCAGATGTGTTGGCAAAAGTGGACACGGATGCCAGGGGTCAAGCCACGCACTTTTCAGTTGTCTCCCTCAGGTTCTTCTCGCATGCGTCAAGCTCCTCCTCTAGCAGTTGAACCTTTCTGGTCAACCCCTCATTCGTCGAGGTAGCGTCGCCCGAGATTGAGAGTTTCTGCTTGAGGTCTTTGATCTGTGTTTCCAGTTCCTCGATCTCTGCATCGGAACGGGTCAGACGGTGATTTAAGGAAGTGTTCTCCTGTTCCCTCTCCAGAAGTTCTTGTTCGAGTTTCTTGTTCCGAGCCTCAGCCTCCTCGGCGCGTGCAATGGCACTGTCGGCGTCATTGCGGAGGGTGGTGAGTTTCTGCAGGAGTAGGCTGAGGTGCGATATGCAAAGCAGGGGACGATGGGATTACCTCTCTGATTTTATCCATGAGGAGGAAGCAATAGCGGTTGTTGTGGTTGGCTTGTCGTGATATCGATGGACACGTGGCTGAGCCATCAACTGGATACAACTACATGGTCAGAGACCAGCAAGTTTTTTTTCCCGATAATTCTAGGCTACACAGAGTCTGCAGCACGGCGCATGGCATCCAGGTTGGCCGTCGCAGGCAGGCCCGAGCCCAGAACGCCATGTCGGGGAGTTTTGGGCGTGGGAAGCTGTGACATGAATGGCAGAATCGATTGATGCTCATCAGAGATTCTGCGCTGATCATGTCTGCCCCCGTCCACCAGGAAGGTATGTCTGCCCTCTTTTGCTCGTCAGTTCTCTTCACTGTGCTCTCCAGAACTCCCCATCCTCGAAGGTCTTATCAAGTAATGTCCAGCTTTTTTTCATTGTCCTCCTCGTCTGACCTGTTCCAGTATCCGGAATAGACTGACTGCGCTCAAGAACCGCTCAGAGTGCATCAGGGCTTCCGATGTCAACACTCTCTACCGCGATGTTGTAAAACAGGGTGCGCATGTGATTTGTCTCTTGTGCTTCTCGTATCTCCATCCATGGCTATCACCACTCCTTGCTCAGCAACTGACTTTCAATCCTTTGTCCCCGATGCCGCTCCCGGGATACAGTGACCAGGCTCAACGATGTTCGGGATGCCAGTACAATGTATAATAATCGTCTCGACACAACCCTCGCAGACGTATTCAACCTCTTGTCTCTCTTTTATCTCACAATCGGCAAGACAAGAGACACACCGGCAACCTATTGCCAGATCGCTTCCATGCGCGTCAGTCTTCTCCTGATCTCCTGATCCCAAACGCCCTCATCTCCCATTTTCCAGCAAATACTGAACCACATGAATGAATCTGCTGTGTACAATGAATCAGACGTAGCGCCGTTTCACCAACGACTGCAGGAACTCCGAGGAATTGTGCAACATGATCTTGAAAGCGGCAGACATCCCAAACCTTTGACAACTTTATTGGAGCGACTGTTAAACGAGTGTGGTGTGTACCCATCAATAGCTTTCTCTCTTGGCAACTCAAGTGCTACTAGATTTGGTCGTCAAACAACTACAAGATTCGCTTGCGATCTTGGATATCGAACTTGTACCTGTACATCAGAAGTTGGTTGCCATCCGTCGACAACTTGTAGCACTGGCTGCTAAAGAAGAGCCCCACAAAGCTGAGCTTAAACCGCTCCAAGAAGAGCTTCGAAAGATAGACTCGCACGTTTTCTCTCTCGGTTCTTCGCCTGTTGAACTAACATAGACTTCTTAGGACGCGGGTGGACGGTAAATTCCTCGGCCCTGGCGGTATAGTTCCTGCATCCCAGGCTATCTGTTCTTCTCTTCTTGAAGAATGCTTTGATATTGCCCAGGAAATCAAAGCTCAGGAGGATTCCAAGCATGTCTCTTCTTCTTTAAAACCTATCTATGATCGCCTCAAGCATATCCGTGCGGAGCTTGAAAGCCTCGTGTTAACACATAGGTGGACCTTGCGGGAGACAGACTTGTGGAATTATTCGCTCAGTTTGCAGGAGATTGATAGGATGAGGGTGGATGGCAAGTTTGTAGACTCGGATGGGAACAGGCCTGCGGGGCAATATGTAATTTATCAGTCAATTTGTGGCTGATCCGAAGTGTTCATTATTTTTTTTTTGCTTTTCTAGGTGTTGCTCTACATGTTGAGGAGGTGTTATGGCCTGATTTATCGATTATTGTCATCAAGTGAGCCGGTCTCAGAAGAACTCATGCCAATCGTATGTATCCTTCCAGCTTTACTATTCTAAAATATCTCAGATTGCTTGTTTTATCAGGCTAACAAATTGTCTACCGTCAAGAAATGCCTTAACGAAGTGTTGAAATACGGTGGTCCTTTCAACGCCAGAGATCTCTATCCAGTGTGTCCATCTCTCATCTTCCTCCCTTTCCAAACGCCTATAGGCTCTATAGTATCAACTGGCTTTACACCAAATCGATTCTTTACGCAAGGAAGGAAGATTCGTAAGTGTAGACGGTACAATACCGGAAGGACAAGGCATAGTCATGGCACATCTCAATGAATGTCATGAACTGGTCGAGATGGTGAACTTGCTGTGTTTTTCTTAATTAATTTATCAAGGAGCTCATTTCTTTTATGCATACTTAGTTGAAAGAATCGATGAATGGAGAAGAAGCAGAAGACGACCCTGAAGCTGAATTTGATGACGAAGACTATCGTGAGGACGGTTGTGAGGACGATATGAGAAGTGACAAGAAGGGCGACGAGCAACTTTCGGTTACTTTGAGTGGTCATGGTATACCGTTTGCAAAATCTGTGTCTGCGTCGTCGGGATCAGATACCGACGATCGGTAATGTTTTACTTTTTTACTTTTTTTTAGATTCAGTTGGGGGCTTTGTCATGTGTCTTCTTTTTATTCATTGGTATACTCGGGTGTCTTTTATCTGGATTGCTTTTGGTAAGGCAAGCTATATTATATAAGTTGGTTTGTTTCTTTTTGGTGGCGTTGGGTTGTTTACGATGTGTTGTTGTATCACCAATGTGTATAAAAACTATAGAGGTGATGTTCGTCGTTTTCTCTTTTCTCCGACGATTTTTTTTTCCATCTTTCCCCCGATGAGGTTGTGCACTTACTCATGGGTAATGATAGTATGATTGTTCATACCGAAGGAAGATGATGATGCTGTTATTTTTTCTCATTGGTATATTTATTTGACCCTGGATTGCTCTATGGGTGAACCACATCCTCAGAGGATTTCCACGATGAGTATAGGAATCCAGATTCTACGTACTCCCCCCCTCTGTCAATCACAATTTGACTCTAGTGTTTGCCTTGAATCATACACTGACAGCTGGAAATGGAGTTGGAGCGATTAATCAAAGTATACTGAGAAAAGCAAAGTGCATGTATCACAAAAAAAACAATTTCAAGTCATCAAGAAGCACATTCTACAAGCTTATATACATATACATCAAGGTTTTTTTTACTCTGATTTATTCCTGGGGATTGCTTCAAGAAGAGCTTCACCGTACTGGTTCTTGAAAAATACAATGTCACCTTCATCTTCCACGAATACGCATTGCGTAAAAGAACGCCACAAGGCACGAAGAACAGGCTAAAATGCAATCCATGTCAGTATGGGAGTGGCATTTCCGAATGTGTAATTTTTTTGAACAAAAAAAATAATTTACCGTTGAGTCATAGTTGTAATAGTCACCCAAGACAGGTCTGATAGCTTCTGTGACAGCTGGCAAATTGTCTTTTTTTAAATTTTTTTGCAAGTCATCAGTATTTCGAAGGTTTCTTTTTTTTTTGTCAAGGGTAACTTGGGATGTGGGGGTAAGGGAAGGGTTTTTGACTCACAGAAGGGGATACTCGAGAAGAAGTGATGTGCAACGTGATCCGTGTTTATCTTTGTCGCGGGTTTTTGAGTAAATGATGTACTATTTTTTTCCCGCGAGTTTGAATTAAGCATACGCACATTGTGAAGGACATATCGGCCGACCCAACCAAATATAGGACGATCCACTGTTGCAAGAGCACCGCGGGCGAAGGACCACTCATTCTGGAAGATGTCACTGTAAGTGGTTGTGTGACTCGATGTACTGATGGAAGAGATTACTTACCTTTCGATAGTATGGAATCGTAGGATCACTATGTTGAAGATAGGTGAACATGACCATCCTGGAATTAATAGTTTGGTGCCAATCGTTATCGGACTAGGAGATTTGCCATGGCTTACCAATTATGCGCGAACTGACAGGTACACCATGGATTTTAGCGTTGACGATTATGAAATAATAGCGGTTAGGGAACTTACAAACCAAGGCATTAAATAATAACACCAGAGGGACTTCATACCATAGTTCCTCGCGTAAAGGGCGAGCAGAGAAAGCATCAACAAGATAGCCGCGTCAGAGACAGCAATCAAGGATCCTGTGGACCAGTAGACAAATGTTAATATGTAATGTCACGATGCAACTGAAGACATTACTTTCTTCGGCACGAAAGAGCGAACAAGTAGGTAAGAAGTGCTAGGGATATGGTCTTGTATCGTCATCAATAAGAGCCTGGATAAAATCCACTCACACTTGTCCAGGTCGGATATTTTGGATTTCCCTTTCGATTATGCCTAAGATAGATCAGGAACCGTCTAGGATCAAACGATAGGGTAGCTACAGTAAATATAGCTGAAAGCCACTGAACAAGTCATCAGTGCATATCCAGAACACACGATGGTAAAGGCATCACTTACAAAAATTGTCGTACAAACAACTTGAACAATGTGAATGCAGGCGTCTCTTCCAAAATCTCCACATAGTTCATCCTTACTGCTACCCGGCCATCTGGCAATCGAAGATGCTTGCGGGTTGGTGGAATATATGTTTCGTCACGCTCGAGGTCGTTCGTCGATTTCTATAAAATGAGTGGAGATTAAATTCAAGCTCGGGGAACCCGGCTTGTGCCTACATGGTGTGACCGATGGGTTGCTCGCCAGGAGTAGTATGGAGTCAGAACAAATGTATGAAGTGACAACCCGAGCAGGGAATTGACCCAACGCGTTGAAGAAAGAGCGTCATGTCCGGCCTAAGAAATATATTAGTATCCAATGGATGGAAGGAGAAGGACGCGCAACGAGCCTCGTGTCCTATTTTGCATCAGAAAAAGGTGCGGCACAAGCTTCTGAGACTGACCTAGACACCAGATTCCTGCAAAGAACATGCCTTGCCAGCCCCAGTAGAGCATCCACAGGATAGGCTGTACAAGATTTTGGATGACTTTCGGATGGTTGTATGTTTTGGAAAATTGGTCTAGGATGATTGGAATTCGTTCAGCAGAGACATGCAGAAGAACAGTGAGGAACACATGAATTAAAATATAGAGACCACTCTTGAGTATTGATCTCTCGAACAGGTGCTGAGGAATGGCATTGCGTAAATCTTTGAGCGATAATTCCGGTGGCGCAAACGTCTTCCTGTTGGCTCGGGCCTCAAATTCAGGACCTTCCTGAAAGATTTGAAACCATATCATAGAGTCAGATGCTGAGGTGAAACCAAGGATAAAGGGAGTGCACAAATTCCAAGGTATTTATAGTTGTTGATTGATGATGATTGATCGGCATTTCGCGACCGATCTTACAAGGAGTCTATCTCATTGTCTGGTGCCGTTGATACTGATGCCAATGTTTCCATGATAAATCTTGAACACTTCAATTCAACTTCATAGTGTGAGGATAACAGCATGCTGCGAGCACTAGATATTCGAGTCATGCAGTTACTACAGATTAGAGTATATCTGCAGCCGAGATTCAGTATCCAGTAAGCCAAACAAGCTTTTAACGGATAAAGGGGTCTGTCATCAATGAGAATCTGACCTAGCTTTCAAGCACTTACAAATACACTATACACTATATTGTCAATCAGTTGGACTGGTATGTGCTATTGAGTTAAGGACAAGCGCCACAATATGTGGGGAACTCATTGCAAACATGCAATGTACATTCATCTCTACTACACCTATTTATCTCTAACTAGAACAATAGTCAAACATTTTGTCTGACATGAGCAATAAGACACAGCTAGTTTTAGTATAGTGTTCAATATTTCAACATGTGCAACAAGACTGCACTTTCAGTCCCTCTCAAGTCTGGCATATTTAACATGGGGGAAGCCATTGGTGATATTAGTATCTTCTCTCCATGAGTGGCAATAAGTTTCAAATGTTCAAAAAGCTTAACCTGTTGCTGAATGTCTTAGTCATCAGGCTTTCATGCTATGGTTCAAAAATAGACTTGGTAGGTTATTATAGGCAATTGACATAACACCGGATAGGACATACCCCTAGAGAGTAAGGGTAGCAAAAGTCTACCCTTGACTCTACCCTTACTATTAAGTCAAGGGTAGTGTTTACTCTCAGGGTAGAGGCATACCCTCATGGTAGAGCATAGCCAGAATAGGTAATCAAAGAAAATTTTGATCACTTAATCTCAATGGTTTCGTCAGATGATGCAGTGTTTCTCACTGTTGCAATGATATACGATGAGTGGCTGATAAAGCTTTATGACTATGCTCAGTCTTGGGATGGAGCCACTTGTGACATCCTTGAAATTGTCGTGGGCGCTTCGCTCGATCTCGTTCAAGTTGATTGGGCACATTTTCTGTTATTCGGCGTTCTGCCTCTCCAGCCTCCACTGCGGATAAAGCGGCAGATGTGGTTGGGCATGACAGTCCCACAACAACTGCTACAATCGTTCAAGTAACAATGCCAGCCAGATCAATCGGTATGGACTGCACTCCTTCGCCCTGATTGAGCTCACGGTTTGCTATGGTTCCACCCCTGTCTACGTCCCATCCAATAATGAACCCAGCCCTGGCGTTCAAACAATCTCCGATGCTATTCCAGATCAACGCGTTGGATATCGGCGTAACCCTTCTGAGCTTCCGTCAAGATCGACATGATGGCAGATGCTGCAGGATGTGAAGGATGTGTTGATGGTAGAGGGAGACTGTGGAGATAGGAAACCAGAGGTAATTAGTTTGAAAAAAGGGATGAAGGAAAACTCTACAATCCCCAGGGCCCAGGGGACGGTAAAAAGGAAAAGCAGAAGGTCTTGATCGATGTTCATTCTTTGGATAATCGGGGATAGTCGGTAGATATAGTGTGAGATACCTCATGCCACGTGAAAAACACTTTTTTTTTGGATTCAGCAACGACACAGAAGGCCTAAAATATGGCCCGTTGACTACGGTGTGTCTACAGGAGGCCTAGTGCCAGGGGAGTATGGTGTGGGCGCAATTTCATGGTGGATAGGTGGGGTAGTAGTGTGATCGAAGGTGTTGTCATTACAGAAAGGAGAGGAGAATTAACGTGGGTTTATTGTGTTGGGCTTGGTGATACCATGGAGTGCTCGTTCTCGAGCCTCTCTTCAGAAAGTGCTTCCAGTGGTATGTCTTCGATGGTCGGCTTGTCTTATGGGGGACCACGTGGCAGGTCTCACACTTGACTGTGGATGCGTCACATTAGGGTTAACTCCAAAAATGGTAATTGCTTTTCACCACGCTGACTTTTGATGGAACCGTGCCCTCGGGTTGATGTTCGCACTCTGCAGATTATCTAGCTCCTTTAATCTAACTATACCACGCTCTAATATCTCTACCTAACAATCGCCCTAGTAACATCAGCGTAGAGGTTGGGTGAATGAGGCCTTTGGTCCAGATACTGTACTTCGGTTTACTCACCATGTCCTTGCCAATCGTAGCGATGCTGCGCTGAGCGGTGATGGTTTTGCTCTACATAGCCAGTTAGTTTAATCTGCCTTTTTACTTTGCTTGTAAGATACCTACCTCATTGATAGTGCTGGTAGGTGCCAGCTGGAAATTATCGATTTCAAGGGTTGTACCATGCTCATCAAGGACATGTCCTCTCGTAAACGGACGCAGATTTAACCTGTAGAGCGAGCATCAGGAGGGTGACCATCAGGATGGCACATTTACGTACGTAGCTAACATTGAAGCGGCGTATACTGGTGTTCGGATACCTGGAGTAAGTGGACCCAACCTATTGAGGAATCAGAGCTACTTACAATTCGAAATGATTTGATAAATCGCCAGGAATATAAGGTTGTCCTCCAACTCCGACTATAGGAAGTGTTCACGTATCGACTTGCAACGCGCATACCAGTGACTTACAGTCATCACAACAACAAAATCGGTCAGACTGGGAATAGACGGTGGGTTTCAAGTACACTGAGTGACACTCAATCACTTACCTGGTCAAGATTCCAATGTTAACAGACCAGAAAATGAGCTTATTGATGATCTTGTCCGTCCTAATGGTAGTTCAAGCTTGCAGCCTGTGGACAACAACAAGATATATACCTCAAGGTTCCGGATCGGCCACGATTGAGGAAGTAACCCAAAGAAATGGCAATCAGGAGATCGGTAGCGACGCCAAAAACGAGCGCCACAGTTGATGTGATCTGCCCAGAGATATAAATGAGCAATAATTCATGAACATGTTCGGGAAGCTACTTGAATTGAGTGAGGAAACTTAGAGTAGTGCCCAGCCGCAAAGCTACGCTCAAAAGTGAGTTTGTTAGTATGTCATGCAGAAATATCGTGCACCTTTGACCAACCACAAC
>Ga0153955_100478_pt1 | contig 18865 bp, 18 predicted proteins | sample TSFL039MetaG_FD_104744 | JGI IMG/M metagenome (GOLD analysis project Ga0153955, IMG submission 104744) | Attine ant fungus gardens microbial communities from Florida, USA - TSFL039 MetaG | ecosystem: Host-associated > Fungi > Mycelium > Unclassified | place: USA: Florida, Wekiwa Springs...
AGGGTATAAAAATCTTTATATATGGTAAAACAGGTACTGGTAAAACTACTCTTGTTAATGAAATTATTAAAAATAATAAAAATTATACATTTGAAAAAATAGATTTTACAAATATTGTATCTTCAAAAATGGGTCAAACTCAAATAAATTTAATGTCATTAGCTAATAATTTAAATTCTTTAAATAAAAAAATAATTATTTTTTTAGATGAATTGGATTCTTTAGTAACAAATAGGGCAAATATTAATGAATTAGGAGAACATTTAAGAATAGTAGGAACCTTTATTAAATTTATGGATGAACTTAATGATAATATTGTTTTTATTGCTGCAACAAATTTAAAAGATAGAATAGATGAAGCAATTATTAGAAGATTTAACATGATTTTGGAATCAAAAACAATTACTTTAGATCAAATGGATAATTTGTTAAAAAAAGAAACAGATTTTAATATAACAACTAATGAAATAAATATATTAAAAGCTAATATTATTGATAATAATTTTACTTTTGCAGATACTTCAAATTACATTTCTAAATATAATCTTGATAAAATGCTTAATTTAATAAAATATGATTGAACTCATTTTCTTTTAAATTTTAATAATAAATTTTCTGAAAAATTGGAATTAACTAATAAAAGACAGAAAGAATTAAAAATGGAGAAAAATTATAATGAGTAAATATGATATTAATAATAGTTCGTTCATAAAATATAAAAATAAAAGTTTTGGTGGAGATGAAAAATATAAACTAGATTTTAATAATTCAATTAAAGTAATTGAAAATTTTTTAAAAAATAAAAATTATGACTTTCATGAAAATGATATTTTCTTTCAAGTAAAATATTTATACGATAATATTCCTCCCAAAACTTCTAGAATTAATTTTAGAAAAGTAATACAAGATGTTAATTCTATACCTCAAAAGGATATTCAAGTAATTAAATATAAGGAAAATATTTATGAAACTATATTAACTTATAAAATTACTTTACAAGAATTTGATATATTCTTAAATGATTTAAAATTAATTTTAAAGAATAAAGATAAAATAAATATAAAAGAATTTGATTCAATAAAACCAAAAAGTTTAAAAAAACTAATTGCGAATATTTCCTTAGTTAAAGAGATTCAAAAAATACCTAGACATTCTTCAATAAATCAATTAAAACTTATCAAATTTTATAAAATGTATGATGATATGGAAATTTTTTTTAAAAAAATAGGAATAGATCCGTATAAATCAAATTATAATGAAATCTTAAATATTATTTTTTTATCACCAAAACAATTTGATTTTATTAAAGAAAAGTATCCTTGAATTATTATGAAGATAGAGGAAACTACAACTCTAGGAATTGAAGTTTTAAATTTAAGTAGTGAAATTTTTAAAATTTCACTACCTATTCCAAAAAATAATATTCCAACAATAGGAGTTATAGATTCTGGTAATTTGCTTGCTGGAGATTTTGAAAAATATATTGATGGAAATTATAATCATATTGAATCAAGTGGATATAGAGATTATTTTCATGGAAGTATTGTTGCAAGTTTAATAATAGCTAATGATGAACTTAATCCTAGCGCAAAGGATAGTTTAGGAAATTTTAAGGTAAGACATTTTGAAGTTTTAAGTAAAAATTATGGAAATAGTAGTTCTGCTAATGCTTCATTTAATCATTTAAGTAAAAAAATTGAAGAAATAGTATCAAACAATAAAGATATTAAAATTTGAAATTTATCCTTGGGTGGATTAAAATCTCCCTGAACATTACGCATATCTAACCACGGTATGTTATTAGATTATTTATCAAGTAAATATGATTGTTTGTTTATTGTAGCTTCAGGAAATCATCGTTTATCTAATAATAGTGAGTCATTAAATATGCCAGGTGATTCTTTGAATGCATTAACTGTTGGTTCAGTAAGTTATAATTTCAAATTAGAAAAAATAGTTCCTTCTGAATATTCTTCTATTGGTGCTATATTACATTTTATGAAACCCGAAGTTTCTAACTTTGGAGGAGAAAATAATTTTGATGGTTCTTTAATGAACGCACATGATAATTCTGGAATAATTTCTTTTATTAAAGGAACTTCATTTTCTGCTCCAAGAATATCAAGAATTGCTGGTTGATTGTTAAAAGAAGGGTATTCAATATTAGAAATTAAAGCAATGATAATTGCTTCAACTCAGAGAGAAACAGAATCATTTAAAAGTTCTGCTTATGGTTATATTGGTAATTTTAATGAAGGTTTTACATTAAAGACTACTATTGAATTATTTGATAATTCACCACTTTATTTACCTTTAAATTTGCAGAATGTAGAAAATGTAATACTCAGTGCTTGTAATATGGTAATTCCGGTATCTTCATTAGGAGAAGAATATTCAATTTCAAATGCTGAAGTTAGCTTAGTTCAATATAGAAGTGATTATAAAGAGTTTGGTTTTGAAAGTCCTGAAGAAGAAAAAGGTTTTAAAAAATCTTTAACTCAAAAAGAAAAATCAAATTCAAATTTCTTAAAAGAAAAACATAGAAGATATTTAACAGGAAAATATTTTACATCTAAAAAAATAATTTATGATCTTAATAAAAATACTTTGATTGGGAAGAATTGATGTTATGCATTGCGCATTAGAAGAAGTGATTTATTTAATATAAATGAAAAACCTCCATTAAAAATAGGATTAGTTTTAAAATTAAGTGGTAAAAATTTAAATGAAGAAACATTTATTAAGCATAATAATACGATTGTAAATGCTGAAGTAGATATAGAAATTAAAATATAAATATAGTTCTATTTTGTAATCAGTTAAGTTTATAATTAAATTGGTGAAAGTCTAATTTTAGTTTTTATTAAGTTTCTTTTATTACTTACTATATACGAATTATTTTGTGTACTATATATCAGTTCAGAGATTTATAGTACACATTTTATTTTGAAACACAAAAATAAATATATTTGACTTTTTTTCGTGTTAACAGAAAAAAAGCATAATGAGTAGGGTTTTTTCGGAAATTCTTTTTTTGCCAAAAAAGGCTCTAGAAAAAGACAATAAATAACTTTCTAATAGCAATTTATTGCGGTTAGAAAGGTGTAAAGAAAGGGAAGGATTTTATGGAATTTCGCGAAGGTGCAGGATTATTAAGTTTTCGTGATAAGGCAACAAAGCGAACTTTAACTTAAACAATTAATAAATCAATTTATCATAATTTTCGGCAGTCAATCGCCGAAAATGTTAATCCTCAATTAACACATCTTAATCTTTATTTTGTTAATGGTCAAAAGCAGAAATTAATTTTATGAAACAATGATTAAAAAATAATTTAGGTTATGACGAAGGATTTGTTTATGCTACTTTCCATGTTGATGAGACAACACCTCATGTTCATGTTGGATTAATACCAATTACAAAATCATTCTCAAAATCTTTAAATCAAGAGCGCTATGTTTTAAGTAACAATCGTAATTTTGGTGGTCCACAAGAAATGAGTAAATTTCATATTTGTCATGCTAATTATTTAACTAAATCAGGTTTTGAGATTTTACCAGATAAAAAAGGTGGTAAAGGTTCTTATAATGCTGCTAGTTTTAGAGAAGTTAAAGCAATTGAAAAAAAGACGAATTAAACAAGAAATTGAAGGTCTAATTTTTCAATTAAGACTAGACGACGGTGAAGACTATCAAAAATATCAAGTTGCCAAACAGTATCAAGATTATTATGAGAAAAGAATTCAGGAAGTAAAATCATATTTGTTACTAGTTGAATTTAATGATTTTGAAAAGAATCAATTAACACAATATTTACAATTATTAGAGAAAGTTAAATATTAGAAAATTATTAATAGTAGTTTTCAAGCAAATAAACAAAATGCTCAATTACTAGAGCATTATCAAAATGAATTAGATATTATGACAATTAGGTTAGAAAATTTATTAACTAAAGGTTATAGTTTAAGTATTTAAAAAAATATTTAAAAATTTATATAGTTTCTAAATTATTGATTTTATAATTTATTTAATGGAAAGGAGGAGATAGTATGGAATTAAGTAATAAAGCTATAAATGCTTGAAATAAAGGTAAATTTTGTAATTGTAGTGATCAAGATTGTGGAGAAAATCATAGATTATGTGGAATTTGTGGCGGCACAATGATCTATGGAGCACATGAAAGTGCTCAACCAAGTAGTAAATATGCTTGAAATATAGATCATATTAATCCATTATTTTTAAATGGTTCTAATGATATTAACAATCTTCAAGCTGTTCATATAACATGTAATAGAAGTAAGGCAAGTAATTAACTATCACAAATTAACTTGCAAAGGGTTTCGTTTATTAATTTAAATGAAACCTTTTTTATTTTGCTTATAAGATTGTTTTAATAAGAAAAAAGAAGCGACTTTAAAATCAACGAAACAAAACGATTATGATAATGCTAATTGATTATCTGAAAAAGAATTTAATCAAAATTATCCTTTAGTTAGTGATAATAGTGTCTATAATCAACATGGTTTTGTTGTTAATAGTAAAATGAAAAAACAACAATTAATGTATAACCTTTGCACTGATACTCATAATTTGATTATTGGTAGTAGTGGTAAAAGTCAAGTTAAACCTAGTATGATAATTACTGACCCAAAAGGTGAGTTGTATTAATATCAAAAGATTTATTTAATTAATACTCTTAATCCGTAAAATAAATAATACAACCAGCTCATACACTCTTGCTTTTTCTCTTATTTTCAAGTATTATTATATTGTTAGTGACTTATTATTGTTATTATTTATCTCTCAAATAATCGCTTTAATAAGCCGAATTTTATCATCAAGGAGAGAACAAACTATGGATCAAAAACATTACGAAAATTTAATTAAAAAGTTTCGTTTAAATGATAAAGATACAGGATCAACACCTGTGCAAATTATTAATTTAACAAAAAGAATTTTGGAGTTAACAGAACATTTAAAAGTTCAAAAAAAAGATGTACCTGCCAAAAGAACTTTATTAAAAATAGTTGCAACAAGAAAGACTTACTTAAAGTATTTAAAAACTCAAAAGTTAGAAAAATACACTTATGAAGAATTCATTAAAGCATTAAATTTAAAAAAATAAATTAAAGAAATCACTTTATTAGATAATAAAGTGATTTTTATTTTTCAAAACTATGAAGTTCTGATCATAACTTATTTAAAACAGTCTTTGATTTCACAACTTGTTTCAATTCATCGAAACTAGCATTTTGTAAATCATTAAAAGTAGGAAACTTAACTAAAATATCTTTTTGTAATTTCGGACCAATTCCTGGAATTGCTGCTAAAAAACTATTAATCATTGATTGACTTCGTTTTAATTTATGATATTTAATCGCATAATTGTGAACTTGATCTTGTAAATTTGCTAAAAACAAAAAGCAAATATCATTTTTAGGAATATGAACAACTTGAAAGTTACTATTAATTACACGATCTGTTTGATGCTTTTTATTTTTTGCCAAGCCAATTATTGGAATTTCTAAATTCAATAATTTTAAAGGATTTAAAGTTGCTTGAATTTGTGGTTTACCACCATCAACAATAATCAAATCTGGTAATGGTAACTTATTAACTAATAAATTATAATAACGGCGATAAATCATTTCCTCAAAACGATGAAAATCATCATTTAACTTTGGATTTAATAAGAATCGGCGATAATCATTAAAACTTGGCTTACCATCTTTATAAACAATCATCGCGCCAACACTAGCATTTTTATATAAATTAGAAACATCAAATACTTCTAAATGATTAATTTCTGGTAATTTTAATCATTGACTTAAGACTTTCATCATATTTACTTCGGCAGTCTTTGCTTTATCCAAATAATTTTTTCAAGCATAAACAGCATTAGTCTTAGCAATATTTAAAATATTTTCTTTTTTTCCTTTAACTGGATGTAAAAATTTAACCGTTGGAAATAATAATTTTAAATCAGCAATTTCTATTTCTTTAGGCAAGTAAATTTCTTTTGGTAAAGTATTTTTATTATAAAGTTGAGTACAATAATTTCGAACAAAATCTTGAATATCCAAAAAATTATTAACACTAACATTTTCATCTTTTGCTTGCAATTTACCATTACGATAAAATAAAGTAACAATACTAATTAAATCATCTTCTTTTAAATAATTAATAAAATCACGATCACCAAAATCTTGGAACTCAACTACTTGTTGTGATAAAAATAAATCAATCTTTTCTAATAAAATCTTAATCCGATTAGCTGCTTCATATTGTAAGTTTTCTGAACTAATATTCATACTATTTTGTAATTGTTTTTTAATATCAGTAACATTACCTTTGAAAAATTGATTGATTTTATTAATTTGATTTTGATAATAACTTCAAGGAACTTCTTTAAAACAAGCACCCGAACATTGCCCTAAATGATAATACAAACAAGGTTTACCTAAATTACCAGCACATCTTCGCAATGGAAAAATTCTTTCTAATAATTTTAAAACTTCCCTTGCTCCTGTGCCATCAGGAAATGGTCCGTAATAAATCCCTTGATCTTTACTTGCTCGACGAACATAACGATATTGTGGATCTTTTTCATTTGTAATTTGAATATAAGGATATCTTTTATCATCAGCTAGCAAAATATTATATTTTGGATGATATTTTTTAATTAAAGTTTGTTCTAAAATCAAAGCTTCTTTTTCATTGTTTGTTGCAATAAAATCAATATCATTAATATCATTTACTAATTGCATTGTTTTAAAATTACCTACTTTAGTAAAATAACTATTAACTCTTTTTTTTAATGATTTTGCTTTTCCAACATAAATTAATTGCTGATTTTTATCTTTATACAAATAACAACCAGAAACATTTGGTAAATTCTTAACTTGTTCAAGCAACATTTGTTTTTTTTCCATTATTCACCAAGCAATTAATTTTGATTCTTTTAATAATTATATTATATAATTTTCTCAAAATAACCGAATAAAAAGCAAAAAACAATTGTATTTCAACAATAATTGGTACTGCTATTGTTCTTACTATTGCAGGATTTTTAATAATAAGTTCTGCTATATTATTATTTTATAGTAATAGTGTAAAAGGGTGCTGATTAGGTATAATGGGAATTATTCCTGGTGTAAAATGAGGGAGCAATTAAAAGTGACAGAAAAATTTCAAAAACCTTTTAATAAACAATATAAAGAAGTTAGAATTGCTAGTCGAGTTTGAATTGGTGCTGGAATTGTATTTCTTTTAATTGCAATAACTCAAATGACTGCCAATGCAATTGATCCTCCCAGTATCGTTTGCTTAGTTTTTGGTATTTTGTTTTTATTTTATAGTTCAATTTTATCCCTTTTATACTGAAAATGTGCTCAATACCAAAAAAAAGCAACAAGAAATTCCAAAATCATTTCGCATTATTACTGGTTTACTTTTAATCCTTTATTTAACTTTTTATCAACTTGATCAAAAAAAATATCGTTCCTATCTTATTTTAAAAGAATGAAAATTTCATATTTTATTATGATTATTTTGTGGTGCTATTATTGTCTTATCTAATCTTTATAATACCATTCATAATGGAAAAATATTTTGAATGTTAATATCTTTATTAATTGAAACGATAGTTTTTATTATTAATTTAAGTCTAATGATTTCAATTTGAAAGTATCAAGGAACTAATAATAAACTTTTTATTTTCTTAACAATCTTGACACTAAATTATCGCAATTATCGTTTTTACAAAGAAATAATTATACTTAATCAAAGCAAAGAAACTATTTAAAAGCCTTCTAGGTTATTCCTAGAAGGCTTTAATTATTTTTTTAGTTTCAATCAGGTTTTTAACTCTTATTAAATTTCTTATTCCACTTCATCTGGTGTTATTTCAACCTTTTGTGTGACATCTTTTTGAACTTGACCAAATGGCGTTAAATTACCACTTTCCTTTAAAACATTTTGGATTAATAGTTGTTGATTTTCTGATTTTTTCGATGATGAAGTGGAGCTTTTAATTGGTGGCTCATCTTTAATTTCTTTAACTTTAATTTCAGTTGTCTTTTGTACTTGAGTTTTTGTTACTTTAGGACTAGGCTTTTGTGCTACTCGCTCTTGTGGTAATGATTTTTGGCTAATTTTTTCAACTTTTTGTTTTTGGAAATAATTAACTAATGGTTTAACAAAAAAGAATAAAATTGTTGTAAAGAAAAATCAAGGTTTATTAAAAAATAATCATGAAAAACTAATTACAAGTAACAAGAAATTTAAAATTAAATTAGTAATAAAAGTTCCATAACTAGTAATTACAAGTAAACAATTACTAATAATTCCTCCCGCTGCAAAAATAGGAAAAAAACTATTAACACTAGTTCAATCATTAAAAGCAATTGGTCGACCAAAAAACCCATGATAATTTTTAATAATAGTACTTTGTCATCAATTATTAAAGTAATTATTAAAACTAGTAAAATTATAAGAATGAAAACTAAGTCAAATTTTATGATTTGATATCACAATTAAATTAATATTATTAACAAGTCAAGAAACCGCAATTAAACTAAAAATCATTGCAAAAACAAATGAAAATCTAATCTTAAAATAATAATTAAAACAAATTGGAATTGTCAAACCAAACAAGATTAAGTAAACTAAATACTTACTTCAACCAAATAAAAATAGGAAAATAAAATCATCAAATAATTTACCAACAGCAAATAAACGGAAAAAACTAACAAATAAAAAAATTAGAAACAATAAACTAAAAAATAATACCGCAATTTCATCACCACGAATTTTAAGTTTTTTAATTTTAATTGGTTCTAACTTTTTCGACTTTTTCATAACTCACCCTAAAGATTAAATCTCATTAATAACTGGTAAAATCATTGGAATCTTGCCAGTCTCTTTTTTCATAAAGTCTTGCAACTCAATCTTGATTCGATTCTTTATTTCTATTGTACTAAAATTATTACTCTTTTGTGCTTTTTCGACTATATTGATAATAATATTTTGAATATTTTTTAACATTGCTTCATTATTTACCAAATAAACAACACCACGCATTTGTGCATCAATCAATGAAGTAATTTGTTTTGTTTTTCGGTCAATTGTTAAACCAGTAATTAAAACACCATCACTCATTAATCTTCGTCTTTCTTCAATAACAATTGCTCCAATATCACCAACACCAATACCATCAACATAAATATCACCAGTATTAACAACATTTGGATTATCTTTATTACGATTAGAATTATGATGACTAACATCAGATAAAACGCCATTATTAAATGTCACAATCTCACCATTATCTTGAATTAGAGCATTATTATGAATTACTCCAGCTTCAATTGCAGCATTTCTAGCACTATTTAAATCTTTATATAAACCTTTAACTGGTAAGAAATATTTTGGTTCTAACATATTAGTTAATAACTTAATGTCTTCATAAGATGCTTGTAAACTTCAAGCTTGTTTCTCAGAAATACTAATTACTTTAACATCAGTTCGTGCCAATTCATCTAAAACTCCAGCATGTGCTAATTCATTTCCCGGAATTGGTGGTGTTGCCAAAATAACAGTATCATCAGGCAATAAATTTAATTCATCATCACTATTTGTAGCAATTTTATTCATTTTGGCAAATAATCGTTCACCACTACCTGTGACAATAATGACATTATCTTTGCTTTTTGTTGCTGCTTGTAAAGGAATAATTCTAATTTTATTTTTATCAGGATCATTAAGATTAAAAGTAACATTAAATCCTTTAAGATTTATTTTTGTTTGTGTTTTATCATTATTCAATGCCATTGCTTGTAAAACTTCGCTTAAAGTTCGCCCATGAACAGCAACTTTTCTTGTTGAACTTGTTTCATACATTGCTTGAAAAATTTCATTAATTCGGAATAAATCTTGATCATAACAAGCTAAAATAATTCTACCCGGTGCTTCTTTAATTATTGGTTCAAGTAAGTTTTGAATTTTATGATTTGGTGCTGTAAAATTTTTTCTTAAAGCCATTTGAGCTTCAGAAATCAACAATAAAACTTGATTTGTTTTATTAGTTGCTCTAATTTTAGCAATTTGATCCATTTTTGTTGTGAAATCATTATTTTCATTTCCAACAAGAATATAGTCACTTAAATAAAAAATTGTTTCATCAGCATAATTTTCCTGATTTGCTTTTAACGGATGGTTACGACTGTGAATTGCATAACCTAAACTACCAGGAATTGAACTTGTGGTATTAAAAGCATCAACAAAAACATTAATATCATTGAAAAAAACTCGTTCATTAACATTAATAACTTTAAATTGAACATTATTACTATTAATAAGACGAAAATATTTTAATTTTTGTTCAATCATAAATTTTGTTAAATCACTACTATAAATTGCAATTTTAGTTTTTCCATCTTTTGTTAAATCTCTTAATAAATAAGGCAAAGCGCCAAAGTTATCATCAGAAGGTTTACTAATAAAAATTGCTTTAATTCGTTGACGATTTTCTCTTAAGTAAGAAAAATCAGGAATAATTACATCAACTCCTAACATTTCTCGTTCTGGAAATTTTAAGCCAACATCAAAAATAAAAATATTATTATTAATTTCAATTAAATATAAATTTTTTCCCCGTTCATCTAAACCACCTAATGCTACAAATTTAATTTTTGCCATTATTTTCTCCATTTATTATTTTATTCATCTGAATTTTAATATCCTTTCAATTTTACTAGTTTTTAACTATTTAATAATTTCTAATTCAATCTTATCTTTTTCATTAATTTTTGCAACTTTAACATTAAAAACATCATTTACTTTAACAAAATCAGCTAAAGTAATATTTTTTTTATTAAAGTGATTAGCAAATTGTGAAACATGAAGTAAACCATCAGTGCCATTTTTTAAATTAATAAAAGCACCAAAGTTTAAAACTTTAACAACTTTACCTTGAAATTGATCACCAACTACCACTGGTTTTAAATCAATAATATCTTCAATTAAAGATCATGCTTTATTAATTGCTACTTGGTCATAATGATAAATCACAATCTTTCCATCATCTTCAATATCAATTTTAACATTATTTGATTCACTAATTATTTTATTAATAACTTTACCACCTGAACCAATAATATCGCGAATTTTATCAACTGGTACTTGCTTTTGTAAAATTTTTGGCGCATTTGGAGCCAAATTAGCTTTTGGTTTGGCAATTGTTTGATTCATACTTGCTAAAACTTGCATTCTAGCTGTTTTTGCTTGATTTAAAGCTTTAGTTAAGATATTAAAATCAAGTCCAGAAATTTTAATATCCATTTGTAAAGCACAAATTCCTTTATCAGTTCCAGCAACTTTAAAGTCCATATCTCCTAAATGATCTTCTAAACCTTGAATATCAGTTAAAATTGCATATTGATCTTGTTCTTTAATTAATCCCATAGCAATTCCAGCAATTGCTGATTTAATTGGTACTCCTGCTGCCATTAAAGCTAAACTAGAAGCACAAATTGCTGCTTGTGATGTTGAGCCATTTGAAGCTAAAACTTCTGAAACAATTCTAATTGTATAAGGAAAATCTTGTTCACTAGGAATAATTTGCAATAATGCTTTTTCTCCTAAAGCACCATGTCCAATTTCTCTTCTTGATGGTTTTCCAATTCTGCCAGTTTCACCAACAGAAAATGGTGGAAAATTATAATGATGCATAAAACGTTTATAATCATCTTTCCCTAAATCATCAATGATTTGTTGTTCACCTAAAGCACCTAAAGTTACAATTGATAAAACTTGCGTTTCACCACGATTAAACATTGCACTACCATGAACAATTGGCAATAAATCAATTTTATTTGACAAAGGACGAATTTCTGTCAAATTCCTTCCATCAATTCTTTGGTTTGTTGTTAAAATCATTGTTCGCATTTCAATTTTTAATAATTTTTCTAAACCATTAGTAATAAAATTAATAATCTTTTCTTCAGGAAAGTCTAAACTTTCAGTAAGATTTTGCTCAAAAAAATTAGTTTTAGCTTGTTCAATTATTATTTTAAATTGTTGATTACGACTATTTTTTTCTTTAATTGCTGTTAGTTCTTTAATTGCTGGTTGATATTGTTGTAAAAAGTTATTAATTACATCTGGTGTAATTGATAAAGGCAGGTCAAGGTCTGACTTTTTAAACTCTTTAATTAACTTTGTTTGAATTTCAATTAACTTTTTGATTTCTTTATGAGCTAATGCTACGGCTGCTAATAAATCTGTTTCTGATACTTCTAAAGCTTGTGCTTCAATCATATTAACAGCATCACAAGTACCACCAACTACTAATTCCAATTGTGAATTGTTTAGTTGTTCTTTTGTTGGATTAATAATTCATTGCTCATTAATTCGTCCAATAACTACTGTCGCTGTTGGTCCTTGAAATGGTAAACCACTTAATGCTAACGCTAAACTAGTAGCAAAAGCACAAACAAAACGAACATCATGATTTTCACTTAAAGCTAAGATATTATTAACGACTTGAACATCATAATAAAACCCTTTAGGAAATAAAGGACGAATTGATCGATCAATTAATCTGGCACATAAAGTTGCATATTCACCTGGAAAACCTTCTCGTTTTAAAAAACCACCAGGAATTTTACCAATTGAATATAATTTTTCTTGAAAAACAACTGTTAAAGGAAAAAAGTCATAAGAACTAGCAGTATTATTATAATTAACTGTTGTCAAAACAACGGTATCACCATATCTAATTGTTACAGCCGAAGCTGATAAATTGGCCATTGTTCCTAATTCAATTACTAGTTTTTCATTAGCAAAAGAAAAATTAAAAATATTTTCTGACATTATATTTTTTTACGCTCCTTAAAAATTTAAAAAATACTTTATATTAAATTATAACATAAACAAAAACTGGTAAAATTAGGAAAAAAGAAAAAAAGAGGATTAAAATATGGCAAGAACAAAAAATGATTACGAAATTGATAAAAAAGAATTTGAAAAAATTAAAAACAAAGCCTTAATTATTGATGTTCGTGATCGTGAAGAGTTTCAATTATTAAAAAGACTTCCCAATGCTATTAATGTTCCTTACCGAGAATTAATTGCTAATCCAGAAAAATTTATTGCAACAAAAGATAAAATTGTTATTACCATTTGCAATGCAGGTCATCGTTCAACAGCAGCAGCACAATCATTACGAGAACAAGGCTATGAAAATGCTTTTGTCCTAACAATGGGAATTTATGGCTATTATCACTAAATAAGCATATCTCACCCTTCTAAAAATAAAAAGTTTTAAAATATTTAATGATTAAAACTTTAAATTAGGGGCGGTGATGAAAATAAACATTAGACAATGGAATATATACTTGGCATGAGTACCATATACGGAAAACTTTAGAAAAAGGGAAACACGACCAGTAATTGTCATAAGAAAACACGGTGGAGATGTAATTATTTTACCAATAACTAGTCATATTGAAAAAAAATATCAATTTGATTTAGAAATTAATTTAAATCTACCAAGTCTAATTAAAGTTGGAAATATTCAATCAATCAATCAAAAAGATATTATTGCTCCTTATCAAAATTTAGTAACAAAAAAAAATAATTTACCTAAATAAAAATAAAAAATTAGAAATAATAAATAATTTAAACAAATTATTTACCGAATAATATAAAAAGACCATAACTGGTCTTTTTTTCTATTGTTTACTGAATTAACAGTAAACTAGGCCTATAAGGGCGAAATCATAAATATAAGATACACACCTTTGTGCTAATATGATAATAACACAAGATTATTAATAATGAATATTTTTGCTTATTTTAATTCTTATTTAATCTCAGTTGATACAGGATTATTATTCAAATTAATTAAATCATTAATCATAACACTAACATTACTTGCATAGTCTCCTAAAACAATTGTAATATTATCGCTTTGAACAAGAATTCCATTATTCTTAATTTTTTTTAATTGACTAAAATCAACTTTATCATGACTTAAAATTTCAATTTTAAGTTTAGTATTTTTAACTGAAGTATTAGAAATGTTATTAATACCACCTAATGCATCAATAAATTTATCGACTTTAAATGGAATTTTTACTTTTTCAGAATCTTTTTGTTGATCAACAAAAGTTTCATTTCGTAATTTTTTTGCTCGTGTTACATTTCAAATTCACATAAAAACACTAAATACAGCAAAAAGCAAAGCAATTGCTAATAAAATAATTTGTCAAACTGGCATATTTATCACCTTTTTAAACTTACGATTTAATAAAATATTTATTAATTTTATTCGTTAACGTTTCAATATTTTCTTTATAAGAGAAAACTTTTAATGTTTGATTAGAAAGTTTAATCTTAATTTCTTTAATTAGTTTATCATAAAAATTAAAAGTATCAACAACTATCTGGGTATTACTTTGTCTTTCTTTTGCTTCTTTTTGATCTTCTTCAATACTTTTTATTTTTAAAGTAATACTCTGCTCTTGATCAAAGATAATTGGACTATTAATTGTTCGATAACTACTATTATTAACAGGAAATAATTCTTGATATTGCATTAATTTTGTTTGAGCAAAAATAATTGCACCACCTGCGGTTTTCATTAAACCAGTAGCACCAGTTTTAGTAGCAATAATAAGACCACTGCCACGGAAAAATTCTAAAAATTGATCATTAATGTAAACATCGCAACTTAAAGTTTGACTTAAATTAACTAAACGAAACTCATTTATTCCATAAATAACTTTTTTATTAATAACAACTTCTAATAAATCAAGTTCTTTAATAATTAAATTCTGATCTTTTTTAGCTAAAGATTCAAGAACTTGGTCAATTTGATCAACAGAAAAATTATGATAGAAACCAATATTACCTTGATTAAAAGTCACAAATTTAATTTTATTCAATTGTTGATTATATTTATTAACAGCTTTCAAAAAAGTTCCATCACCACCAATAATAAAAACAATATCAGGAGATAAGTTATTTTCCTTTACTTTTCTTTGTAATAATTTTTCTTTTAAAAGTAAACCAAACTTTTTTGGTTCCTGATAATTGCTTGTTATAATGGCAAATTGATAATTATTGTTCATTTGTAAATACCCTATTCTTTTTAATATAAATTAATTATATTAGAATATTTTACAATAATCATCTAATTCATTTTCTAAATTACCGCGTAAAAAGATTTCAATTTCATCTTCATTATACCCAATTTGAATTCTTTTCTTATTTTCTTGTAAAATTATTGGTCGTTTTAATACTGTTGGAGAAGTTTTAATTAAATTATAAATTTCTTCCATTCTTAAATTTTCAATATTAATTGCATGAGTTTTAATAAACTTTGCTCGATTTGAAACAATATCATTAATTCCATTTGGAACAAATTGTAATAATGATTTAATTTCACTTTCAGTTAATGGATTTTGAATAATGTTTCGTTTAACATAAGGAATCTTATGTTTATCAAAAAATTGAATTACTTTCTTTGATGATAAGCAACTCGGCGAAACATAAATTTTTATCATGCTCTTTCACACCCCTACTTTTTCAAAAAGTTTTATTATTTTCTAAGATAAAATTACAAAATTAAATAGCAAAAAAATCTAATTATTGCCCCCCTCTTTAATTTCATCCTTAGCTATAACATTTATATTTATTAAATACATAAAAATTATATAATAGTTTTTAATTAACTTAATTTTTATGCTTTATTGACAACTTTAACTAATTTTTCAAGAGAAAATTACTGATTTTCCTAATAAATAAGTTAAAATTACTTATATAAAAACTATAGGAGTTGACAATAAATGAAAAACCGTGTCCTTTCTGGTATTACTAGTACAGGAAAATTAACATTAGGTAATTACTTAGGAGCCATTAATAATTTTGTTAAATTACAAAATGAACATGAATTATTTATTTTTATTGCCAATCTTCATGCTCTTACAACTCCAACAACAAAAAAATCTTTACAAGAAAATACTTTGGAAATTGCTGCATGATATTTTGCTTGTGGCATTAATCCCAAAACAGCAAATGTTTTTGTTCAAAGTGATGTTTTAGAACATACACAATTAAGTTATATTTTATTATGTCATAGTTATCTTGGTGAATTAGAAAGAATGACACAATTTAAAGATAAAAGTCAAAAAATCAAATCACCAAATAAAACTATTAGTATTCCAACGGGATTATTAGTTTATCCAACTTTAATGGCAGCTGACATTTTATTATATGATCCTGATTTTGTTCCTGTTGGTAAAGATCAAACTCAACATTTAGAATTAACAAGAACATTAGCTTTAAGAATCAATGCTAAATATCAAACTGAAATTTTTAAAAAATTCCCAACTCCATATCAAAACCAATATACAAGTAAGATTATGGCTTTACAAGATCCAATGAAAAAAATGTCGAAATCAGATGAAAATCAAAAAAATGTGATTTTCTTATCAGATGATTTAGCAACAATCACTGAAAAAATTAGTAAAGCAGTTACTGATTCAGAAAATATTATTAAATATGATCCAGAAAGAAAACCTGGGGTTAGCAATTTATTAATAATTTATTGTAGTTTGACAAATAAAACAATTGCTCAAGCAGAAAAATATTTTTCAAAACAAAATTATAGCATTTTAAAAAAAGAAGTAACTAAAGCAGTTGCAGATTTATTAATACCAATTCAAAAAAAATATCAACAATATATTAATGATAAAACACTATTATTAAAATTATTAGAACAAGGTGCTAATAATGCAAGAAAAATTGCTGCAGCAAAACTTAAAGCAATTGAAGCAGTAGTTGGTGTTGATTATCGTTAGTTAAAAGGAAGGTATAAAAAATGAGTAAACTTTATAATGGTAATATTAATCAAAAAAGACTAATTTTAGTTGATTTAGATGGAACAACTTTAAAAAGCAATGGTAAAGAAATGCATCCTGTCACAATTAAAGCATTAAAAAAAGCAACAGAAGCTGGACACATTGTATGTATTGTTACTGGCAGACCCCATCGTGGTTCATTAAAGTTTTATCAAGATTTAGGTTTACAAACATTATTATGTAATTTTAATGGTGCTCATATCCATGATCCAGTTGTTCAAAAATTTAAAAGATTAATTTTTCCAATTTCTGAAACAATTATTCAAAAAATTCTTAACGAAGATTATCTTTATAAAAATATTAATAATGCTATTATTGAATATTACAATAAAGCGATTTGTTTAAAACATGATGAATTCTTTGAAACTTATTTTCATCTTGATTCAATTGCTAACGATACTTTTACAATTTCCAAATGAATTCGTGAGTGAAAAGGTAATGCCAATGCCATTTTAATTGAATTTAAGAAGAATACTAATTTAGATCAAATTCGTCGTGATTTAGAAAAATACTCTAATTCAATCAAAGTTACAACATGAAAACCAATTAAGAAAAATAGTTTAATTTTTGATATCTCAAGTCGTTTTATTGATAAAGGAATGACAGCAAAAATTTTAGCACAGTATTATAATGTTGATATTCGTGATGTAATTGCTTATGGTGATGAAGTTAATGATAAAGAAATGTTACTAACTGTCGGTTATGGTGTAGCAATGAAAAATGGTCATGCTGATATTAAAAGTATTGCTAATGATATTACAACGAAAACTAATGATGAAGGTGGAGTTGGTTATCATTTAATGGAACTATTAAATTTAAAATAATTATTAATTAATAAAAAAACATACAAATTTAATTTGTATGAATTCCATCGAATATAGAATAAATATTTATTATAAAATAATTTATAAAGTGCACCATTTCAATTAAGAATGGTGTATTTTTTGTTTTTAATTCAATTATATTTATCTCTATTATCTAAATACATGATTAATAATTGTTCTTGTTAGAATGTTTTTTTGATAATTTAATTATTAGTTTTTAAAAATTACTGCTTATTTTTATCATGTTGATATAAGAGAGCATAAAAAATTCCATCATACATTTTTCCATAAAGCCTTTGAACTTTGCCAACTCTTAAATACTCATACTTTTTAACTTTTTTATCTAACTTATTATTATGTTTTTGATAAATATAATTAATAAAATCTTCAGAGAGTTGATTTGGTAAGTTTGTATTTGCTACTTCAATAGTACAAAAGCCAGTTTGTTGTTTAGAACCTTGTAACATTTGACCAATATTTTGAATAGAAACTTCTCTTAAATGATTAATAAAATCATCACTAACTTTTTTACTTTTATTTATAAATCTAAATTGAAACAATAAATAATTATCTAATTGTGTTTTTTTACTATCATTAAAAAGATTATTCATTATAAATTAATACCTTTTAATTATTGATGTTATGAAAAAAATTCTTCATAGCTTCTTTTGTTATTTCTTCATTTTTTGCTACTTCTTTTCAAGGTCCATAAATATGTGACAAAGTTACTAATTCAAATGAACTAAATTTATTAAATCTTATAAAAGTTTCTTCTAAAAAACTCAATTCTTCTTTATTTAAAGAAGTTGTTATATTTTTATAATTACCATTCTTTTTAAATTCTTCATAAAAAATTGGTTTTCTTTCAAATTTTTTCAATACATGATAAAGAGAAGGAATAACAGGACCATATTCTCAAGCTTCAAAATTTTGAGAAAATAATTTTCTATTAAATCTAACTAAAAAACTCGCTTCAATAAAATAAATTAACTTTTGAATTTTTAAATTACTTAAACCTTCTCTATCTTCTGGTAAAATATTAATTCTTCCTTGAATATCTTCATTAGTTTTTAATAAAAATAAAACAAAATCATTTAAATTTAAATTTTTATTTTCC
>Ga0153955_100479_pt1 | contig 18863 bp, 14 predicted proteins | sample TSFL039MetaG_FD_104744 | JGI IMG/M metagenome (GOLD analysis project Ga0153955, IMG submission 104744) | Attine ant fungus gardens microbial communities from Florida, USA - TSFL039 MetaG | ecosystem: Host-associated > Fungi > Mycelium > Unclassified | place: USA: Florida, Wekiwa Springs...
CTCGGGTCAAGTACTGGTCAGGCGATCATATGGGATACCTCGATGCTCTCAGCGCGCTCCTGAGAAAGTGTAAACGAAAGACGAAGGAGGCCTCCGCGATCACACCAGTCGAGAGTGAAGTTCAGGAGATGAAAGATATGTGGAAGGAAAGAGGTGCAAGGGTTAGTTTAATTCTAGCTTCACAACTAGTTGAGATGAAGGTTCGTCAAGTGTTCATTCGAAGTCATGACTTTTCTTTTTCAACCGCTGAAAAAAAAACTCTTGTTTTTTCTCAGGATTTCGTAGCAGCGACTAAGCTACTCGAACCACTCTGCACCCAACTCTCATCCACTACACAAGGCAAGATCATATCAAATCCACATCTTCGTTCTGCCATGGCAAGAATCCATATTCAAAGCGGAAATCTCAAACTTGCGGCATATCATTTCGGAATAGTGGCTCAAGACCCAGATGCAGATGAAGCTCTTAAAAAGCTGAACGATGCCATTTTGAGCGCTGCGAGAGGTGAATGGGAAAGAAATGTGCAAATCTTGAAAGAGATGATGGAGGAGGATGCGGGTCACTTGGTCGTGAGTCGTCCATATATATGTCTAAATCATTGACCCTGTGTGCGGGGGGCGGACAGTTGATAAAACTAAACTAATGACACTCTGTTACAGGCTATGAATAATTTGAGTATGGCCTTATTCAACCAAGGAAAACTTAAGGAGGTTCGTTCAAGTCCTGCGTTACCATTGTTCAATTCAGCAGCTCGGCTCAATACCCCTCCAGGCGATCAATATCCTTGAGCGAGCTCTGAATTCATCGCCGTCCACCATGGTCGTAGCAGAGCCATTTTTATTCAACCTTTGTAGGTACCCGCACCATTAGCCTACAATTATCAACTAACACACCGCATAGCAACGTTGTATGAACTTCGCTCAGCGGCTGGTCTGGAAAAAAAGAAAGACCTTCTCATCCAAGTCGCCAAGTGGAGTGGAGATGGTTTGAGGGTGGATTGCCTCAAAATGCCCACCATTTGAGGTTCAAATTCGAGAATACATGGAAAACTAGTCCATTTTTTGTCATGCTTTAGATCATGAAAAGGTTAATTCATATGCACAAATGATTCGTTTTTTAATTCATGATCACATCTTCGTCTTCATCTTCATATGTAGTGAATTGAATATCACTCATGCTGTCTTCGTTCTTTGCTAACATATCTACTTCTTCCTCATCACCCATCTCGTCAAGCGCTTTTTGTTTGAATACTTGGAGCAATCTATAGGCCTCCTTATCTGAGTGCTCCAGCATCTTAGATCGGCTCTGTTTGAATTTATCTGGGTCAACACTACAATGATATCCACCATTCAATCCATCAAGCGCCCATAAGTGACCCCACTTTAGGATACCTCCATCTTCTAAAGGTGTCTGTGATGCGCGATTCATCTCAACAACAAGGAGGGGATGCATGAGGAGACCCGGATAATATCGTCCAGAGAGTAACGAAAGGGAGATAACAGCTTCATAACCGGGAGTGAGTATTGGTCGAAAGTGATATCCCAGTGGAGGCTCAGGTGGCAGATAATTAGAGAATGGAATCATCGTCTTTTTGGATGAAACTGGTGACATAGATGCCGCAGTGACAGGCTGGGACAGATACGATAACCTTGATGTTGATGCTGAGGTTGATTGTGTAGATGATAGTGCTCGAGCAGGAAGAGGTTTAATTGGTCGCGATGTTAAACTGATTGACTTTGCATGTAGTTTGTGTTGCTTGACATTAATATCATCACTTTCATTCCAGTCATCATCAACTAGCTCAAATAAAGGGCCACTCGCTCGACATTCTTTCTTCTTGTTATCCTCGCTCATAACTTCTACCACAAACAGCGCTTCAATGCGCATGAAAACACCCCTACATCCAGCCCCAATCTCCGAGACGTCACGGCCAGTGGACTTATAGGCTTCAATAGCCTGTTTACCAGGACCGGCAGGAGGGGAAATATCTTCTGAACCATATGGTGCGAGGTACCGTCTAGGAACTTTGAGTCGCACGAAGTCGTCGACCCATATCCTTTCGGGGCCCCACCATAATCCTTGAAAACGAATCTGTGATCGAGCGAGTTGTGTAGGCCCTGGACCTTTGCCAAGCAGATTATCTGCAACTCTATTTAGTGTCGACTGAGACATGCCAGGCTGGGTGCCTGAAATATTACGATAAAGATGTGATGAATTAGAATACGTAGAGGTGACTGTGGTATTCATGCGGCCAGCAGCGTTGAGAGCAGCAATTAGGGAATTATCGGGTTGATTTTGCGATGGAGAAGGCGCAGTCGATGATGCAGGAACGCTGTACGTGAACTCCCACTCATCCGTGACTGAAAAAAACTGTGAAACATTGGAGGCTATTTGTAAAGCCACAGCGTAAGGCCCAGCGACATCTTCGAAAGGAGGAGGCTGAGTATTTGGGAATGGGTTGAAACTGGAGACTGAGTCCCGATCGAAATTGAGGTGCTCAGGGTCAATGACTTGCATTGCTCCAATAACTTCCTCTGGAGGGGTATATGCTTGGTATGGTATAACTTGGCCGTCGCAGACACGAATCGACTTGTTAACAGCGAAAAGTTCGACTGTGTAAATTGTTGACTGTTCTACTGTAAAAGGGAGACGTTCATCTTGATCGTCTACAATACCATGTTCTTTGTGAGCACCAGAGTCAGTGAAAGAAGGTCCCGGTGCCAAGTTTGAACGATTCAAATCAACTGATGAGACATCTCTAGGAACGGGAACAGCTTTGAGCTTGTATTCTTGCACAAGGCCAGGCCAAAATTCAATTTGAATACTGTCATCTAAACTCTGTATCGGTGTTGAAAGCTGACACCATACGATCTCGCCATCTCTATACCAACGCTTCAGTTTCATACTATTACGTGAGAAGACGGCTCGCAGATCAGAATTTCGCTCAGCTAAGGTAGGAGTATTTTGAATATGGGGGGAAGGCTTCAATGCAGGCTGGAGAATCTTCTGCACCGAAGCGTAAGGACGGCCGGCCTTCCTTTCCCGAGGTTTCTCTCGCAGAACCCGAGGTAGGGGGGAGGCAGAAGACGGTGAGCCTATAATGTCGCCCATACTGGCTGTGATCCCCTTTTGCGGTTGTTTGGTGCAATATTTGCATTCGCAATTTGCATAGTTCATGGTAGCATCGCTAAAAAGCCAAATAGCATGGGGTATAAATTCGTTGATAGAGCGAAACCGACCAGACCGGTAGCCTAGACAGGAAAGGTCAAATGTCGACAGGGTGAGCCACGCACCACGCACCATAGAGATACAGATCGTGCCGTGGATTTGCCGCAGGTCCTTTATGATGATCATACATTTCATAGCCCGCTGGCCAGCTCCGTAGGACGTAATTATTGCCTGCAAGAATGAAGTCAGGACGATCCAAGGGTAGATCGTAGGGCATACAGTCTCCTTGCATTTCGAGCTTAGTCGCAACTGCTTTCCCTATGGCAGCTCGCCACTTCTTGGCGTGCCCGCTTCCTTCGACATCGAGTGGTTCATGGAAATTTACCTGACCTTCTACGTCGACACTGTTGGTTGTATTGGCAGGTCGGACTAACGGATCTCCATCAGAGCGAGGAAAGTCAAGAAATACAGTAGAGGATTTAAAGGTGATGTTGGGCTGAGAGGCCCGTCTGGACATGGTAGATCGAACAAGGGAGTCGTGACACTGTGACCGGTTGTTTCTTCTACTCGGACAAATTTATTACCCTTGTGCAACGCGAGTTTCTCCTCCTGCCGTGCATTATCTACGTTTTGCATCTGTTTCCTACGTGCATTTCGTTAAACTACTCGGCTAGATCGACTAGACTTTGGCAGAATGTCGCTATAAAGGCCTCCACTATGGGCGACGCTTTGATAAGAGCAGACATCCTTCTGTATATTGTGTGTAGGAATTTTGGTATCTGCGTCTGCTTGTGAAGCCAAACTAGATGGTCACTACAAATGATCCCGAGCGTGTATGGGAGGGATGTGCTTTGTGTGGACATAATACACTCGACTGCACCCGGTGAAATTCTGTACCCTGACAATAGTGTCTTGGCTGTACAAGAAACCTATCCCTTGGAGTGACCATTGTAGGCTGAGATGTACCTTCACCATCTGAGTATTATCAAGCAGTAACTCTGTAAATCGCTCAAGTAAGCCTAAGACGAGAGAGCAGTACCGGTTAGTGGGCATTCGACCTGGTACAGATCTTATTGCTCTTAATGTTGGGTAACAGAGACATGAAAACGAGGTAAATCTTGTTGTCCACTCTGAGGGTATTGGGCAGCCACACTGGATTCATCTGATCCAAAGGGATTGCATTTTCTCGACAATTCATCCAATTTTCTGGCGGAAAATGCCTCGATGATCTTACTTGTAGATAAATAAGTACGATCACCAATGTTTCAACAGTGAGAGCTACGACCTATCGAGCCGACAAAACAAAACGATTGCTGAATTAATCTATTCACGATTCAGTGCCTACCCGGTGCTGCCATCAATCGCGTATGTTTTTCTCTGTGTGAATCGTAGAATGACGTCAACCAAGTCCGAACAAAATACAGGGTCAAGTAGCTCTCTGCATACCACCAAGTGCTCAATACCTCAGGCTGCATACCCTCAACCAGCTTTTATTGTATATCTTGGTGACACGAGCTCTACAGATTGACGATGGCTACCGTCATATCCTCACCTCCCAAAGACACGGAGAAGAAACGAGTAGAGAAATTCAACAAAACAGAGGGAATGCTATACGTTTCCAAGCCTTATCGGACAAAGGACTCTCGAAAGCTGCGGGCTCTTATCACATTCACCCCGCGTAAGTCTGTTTTCGATATCAGTAATGAAGTATCCGGGGTCAACGAGTTTAGAGTAAGTAATCTAGTCCATTTGAGCGCACCTTTTATCCGGTCATCGGTAGGGATTCTACTCCCTTTTTTGGGTTTCACTATTCATATGGACCATTCGAACATATGTCAGTAGTATAGAGGCCAAGGGAATGCCTCTGAATCTCGATTTTGCAACAATGTTCTCTCAGGATGCTGTAACCCTTGCAATTAGCGATTTTTTCCTCGTCCTGAGCACAGGTATTTGTGTCCCTTTTGCAAAAGCACTCAGTAGAGGGTGGATGAGTTATTATTGGACTGGTCTGGTGTTACAGCATGTCCTGCAGACAACGATTCTTTTCACGACTATTACTTGGACGTTTAATAGGTCCGTCACTTCTTCTTTGATCAATGCTGATCTTTCACCTCGTATTAGGAAATGGCCTTGGGTTCAGTCAGGGTTTCTTACGTTGCACTCCTTGGTGAGTTGTTATGAAGTCATGATCACAACACTGTTGACCAATTTAAGGTGATGGTCATGAAAATGCACTCATACTTGACCTTCAATGGCCACCTTCAATATGTATCTCGACAGTCCAAGCGCCTTTTAACAGAACTCCAAAAGGCTACCCTCAAGTTTGGGGGATGGGACCAAGCTATCAGAGAAGCCAAAAATTCCTCGTCAACCGAGTCCTCTCGAGACACAAGCATTAGAATAACCCGATCTGGGACACCTCAAGTACCAGAGGGTTCTTCCTCGTCATACATCGATCCAGCGTCTGCTAGTGCCCTCAGGAAGCGTCTTGCTGCCATGGCTTCAGAGCAGGATGATCAACAATCCATTGAGGTTATCGAAAGCATGACCGCAAGCGAAGTAACTGACTCCGCGAAAATTTCCTCCAGCATTACGAAAGTGAAGAAGAGTGCCAGACCCTCGCAGCATCCCTTAGCTTTCCATCCCGATCCCTCGTTGTCTGCAATAGCTAAGGAGTACTCAGACTTGGAGATGGAGATGATCAGCTCGGGACCTGAACAGGTTATTTGGCCCAACAACATCACCTGGAAAAATTTTGCTGTATATCAGCTTATCCCAACCCTGGTTTACGAATTAGAATATCCCAGAACCCAGCAGTGCGTTATCTTCCATGACATCGAACACTACCTGATCAGGATACCAGGATACGACCACTCTACATTTTTGAGAAAACGGTACACAGAACTTATTTATCATTTGCTCTTCTCATCTCATATGCTTTTCAAAGGTGGCAACATTTGGCACTTTTGCCTTGTTATATACGGTTACCGAAGCATTTATTTTACCACTTACTCCAACTTCAGAACAGTCATTTTTCAGATCATTGCTTGATTTAGCCCTCCCCTTTATGGTGGCTTATATTCTCCTGTTCTATATCATTTTTGGTACGTCTCCTTGCTCCTCTTTGGTAATAAACCTGATCATATTATATAAGAGTGCATCTGCAACGGATTTGCAGAACTCTCATAGTGAGTGTAAAGTTCTCACATCCATCGTCTCTGTCTGACGATTTACGCAGTTTTGCTGATCGACAGTTCTATGAGGACTGGGTGCGTAGTGTTTGATCAGATCAAATTATCTGAGCTTACAAAATTCTTCAGTGTGTTGAGATCCCGAACTCTGGGATAGTACATTGGCTAATTTGTGCATAGGTGGAACTCAACGTCTTGGGACGAGTTTTCTAGGAAGTGGAATAAGCCTGTTCACGGCTTCCTCCTGCGCCATGTTTATGCGCCCTTGATTTATAGCTGTGGATTCTCGAGAACGACCGCCATGTTAATCACTTTCTTCCTGAGCGCCTCCGCTCATGAACTTGTCATGGTCGTTGTTACACAGAAGATCAGGTGAGTTGACTCGATTTTTCCCTGATATTGTCTAGTGATTCAAGTCCATTCTTGAGACTATACCTCTTCACCATGCAGGTATGTACCCACATAACAAGCACCTACGAATCACTTGTTGATGTTCGGTTAGCTTGCGCAAATTCCTCTGATTTTACTAAGCCGCCATCCCGTCATCAAACGCAACAAGCTGATAGGTAATGTTGTGTTCTGGTTGGGTCTTTATGCTGGGTTCCCCTTTCTTTGTGTCGCCTACGTAGCGCACTAATTTCGTCACCGTGTAATTCGTCTATCTTTGTCAATTTATAGCAGGAATAACATGGATATTTGGAATCATTCTTCTGATTAGTGTTTTAAACTGAAAACTGTCCATGTAGGACTCAGTTGTGGTGATTGGAGAGAGAGAAATCCTCAGGGATGCAGAAAAAATATGACGTTACTGTCATCTACTGAAGAGCACATGAGCTGACAAAGAAACCACTGTTTTATTTATCCAACAGCTGATGGTTTGAGGCTTTCCGCAACTTTTTCATTGCAACTGCAAGTGTAATCCTTCGGTTCGACCATGAATGATAGGCGCTACCTCTGCAAGTGTCATACTCTCCTGGGCTCAAATATCTGGGCCTACTTATGACATACAAGGGAGCCAGATGCACCATTTGAAAGTGATTCAATTCCACGACTTTCTAGGTCTGGATGCGGTGGGACGAGCCGCATTATAACAGAGTCGACGTCTTTGGGGGATGGGATTACGAAAGGGATGTCGTTCGAGTTGGTGTTGTCCCTAGGGAATTCTTGATACTGAAATTTAGGCACAGGTACAGCAAGTCGTGCTCAAGAAAAAAAGACAGACTCAACGACAAATAAGGAGTGCCTCTAGTACATCCACCGCAATCCAACTTGTTCATGTTCTCCTTCTTCAAGACCAGAAATGGGTCACCAACTCAGGGAACCGTGTCTTTTGAGACATCTCATTAACGACTTGATCACTGAATTCTGCTCGTGATACGGATTTGAGTTCGTACGAGTTCTAGGTCTAGATTGAATTTCCAAATACAGCTTACAAAAGGACTTGGGAAGCGTGCACACAATAAACAGCATTCTTGCATTGAGATCGACTTTTCAGGTTCCTTGACAGTTTTCCTGAACGAAAGACATTGGTCTTGTAATAGTGGAACAACAATCTGCTGATCTTTTTCTATCTCTGTATCTTTGTGAGTTCTATTCTGGACTTGAGGGGTGATTGAGGAAGAAACAGGAAGTCTTGACGTCAAGTTTAGAAATAGCTAATCCCAAAAGTAGCCGAGAGTGTCAAGAGAGCATATAGCCAAATGGATGACGACACAGCAATGACAAGGTTCAGGAGAGAGTTGTATGTTGTAGAGAGGGACCAGATGGGTGGCGTATTCCATACGGAGCAACCTAGGATCCATGACGGATCAATATTGATCGTCGACTATCTCCGGTGATTTTCTTCTAGGTCAGTCATCAATTATTCACATTGGAAATGAAAAAATAGCTGCCAAGTCCAAGAATGCTGTTCGCCCACCACTGGAGACTTGTCATTGTATGTTCAAACAAGTTTTCTTTCAAATACTACATGGGGAGGGGTATACCAAGGGAAAGTACCTTCACTGCTATATTGCCTATTCTATCCACCGCCTCATCTGTCCAATGAAAAAAAAAAATCCACCCAAAAAATGTCGCCTTGTCACAAAGAAGACCACTCAATGTAACCGTAGTCCACAAAATCAGACTGTGGGTATGTGTATGTGTGTGTGAGTGTGTATGTGAAAGAGAGAAAGAATGCCATCTGCGCTCAAAAAAAAAGGGAACTTGTTGTTTCAGAAAATAGAACTGAAAGCGACGCTGAAAAAAAAAAAAAAGGACGGACAACCAAACTCAAGGGGGGAAAGTAAAAGACCAAATAAAATGACGGGAGGAATGAGGACCTAAACAGCACACAATTGAGACTATTTATTTGCGAGGGGTAACGCTTATAAATGGATAGGGTAAGCGTTCACATGGATCAAGAACTCTTTTTTAGGAACAACCGCAAGGCAAAAGAAAAAGAAGAGCAGAAAAAAAAGAAAATAAAGTCAATTGTTTGTACCTTGTCTTGTCCTCTGATTGATCAATTACAAGAAAGATCGTCTCACAAGAGTCAAACTCTGTCTAATCACATCAAGGATGTGAAGTGAGAAAGAATGATCAGGATAAAAGGTAATTAACGGTGGGTAAAAGTGGAATAGGTGGCTTCTGGAGGAAAAAAAAATCATTCCTTGATGAGCGGGATCTGAATGACGAGTGTCGCAAATTAATAAGAACAGTACCCGAACTATCATGCAGCACTGTATAAGAACAAGTTGTTCGTAGCAGCGATCTATAGCAGGAAAAGAAAAAGAAAAAGCATCAGCTTGTATACTTGCTAGAATCAGAAGAGCTAATCACAGCAATTGTATTTTCTCTTGGATGCCAGCTCGCGTGTAGTATTTTCTTGGTAAAGTCAAGTGCATCTAGCTGCATCGCATCCCTGAAAGCGCCCTTCGGTCCATTCCTCCAATTCTTATTCCCAGGCAATGGTCCCCCAATCTTCTTGGCCTTGAATGCCGACTTGTCGGCTTGCAGAACGACGTCATTGAGTGTATCCGTATCGTATATTCGGAAGAAGTTGTGATAAGAACCTGTAAGCACGTGCCTGTCAAATAAAGAGAAAGACTGATCAGTCAATGACTTCCCATTCCATGCGATCCCGTTGATTAATCAATAACGACAACAATGGACTTCTCGGCTACGAGTCCATCTGGCGCAACTCCTGATTAAAGGAGGTTCGTGCAAAATGGGATACATAGAACAAGTAGAATATGAGCCACGATCACGTACCTGTCGTCTCCACCCCATACGCACTCGAATTTGTCAAAAATACAGTCATTCTCGTAAAGATCACAAAGTCTTCCCCGCAGGTGGTCATGAATGGGAATTGTCTTGATTGGTTTTGATTCCATGTTAACATCCCAAATCTTCAATGAAAGATAGTCACGGGATAAGATATATCGTCCGTCGTAGCTGAACTTGACATCGGAGATGGAAGAAATGATTTCCGAGAAGAATGACCGAGTCGTTGGATCTTCTTCCTCTTCAAAACCTATTGATGGACATCAGCCTCACAGAACTCAAGTACAAGCTAGGCGTACATTTTGCGTACTTATCGCACAGCGCGGAATCACGCATATCAACAAGCTTGATACTGCTCTTTGAGCTGGAGTACATGAAGAGATTGCAGTGAAAGGGGTGGAATTCCATGGCCGTGATGACTTCTGTCAGTTCTTCCATGCTCACGGGCTTGATGTCAACAATATCTGCGAATCATCGTTAAAGGAGGAAGGTTTACCTATGAGCACCGCCATAAAAGCATGCTCACTGAAACTTTGGTCGCTGATATTGAGATTCCACAGATTGATTCGCAAATCGTCGGCGGAAATGTATGTCTCCTGATCTGAGTTGACGGAGATGGAATGTAGATGATAAGCATGTGCATTTGCATAGACTTTGCGGGGTACAGCAGCAATGATGTTCTCTTGATGGGCCATTCGAGGAAGTCGTAGATGTGACAGGCTCAATGGCGGAGGTAGAGGGCGGACACCATCATGGTGATTCGATTCAGAAACAATACGAAGCGACTTTTCAAAGATTTTCCAAAGTTTGATTGTTTTGTCTGCAGGATGTTGTTGTTGTTGTGTAATCATGGAAAGGCCGTGGAAAGTCAGATAACGCACCATTAGTCGAGAGTAGGAAGTGTGCTTCATTCTGTCGTTTACACCATTTGATCTTGTTGATTTTCTCCTCGATCTCCAGGGACTTGAGGTAATCGAATTCTGGTTCATGAGACTGAAATTCGGTGTAGAATTTGTACTCGCAGCCCTTTTTCTGTGCAGGAAAGGAGCGAAACAGGCGAAATTAAGCACATCAGCAGGGCTTGACGAACTCATCGCCTTGGTGGACTGAGGTACGGACCATTTCGTTCCGTTCGAAAAGGACGACGCGACCGCCCCTGTCCCCTGTTGCAAGATAATTGCCTGTTGAGTCGAACTCGACGGCGGAAATGATATCGGCTGCGAGCAGAACGGAGGATCAGATATAGTGATAAGTGAACGATGGGTGCTGGATCAGAGTAAGCTACGCACCCTCTGTGATGTCTTCCACTTCGCCCTTGTCTCCAAAGCACTGGGCAAAGCGCCATCCACCTGAGCCTGAAGGATCGTCCATGATGTACTTGGGTGGTGGCGGCTTGAGCGTCGTGGTGGGCAATTTGGGGGAGGTAAGCAGGTAAGATATTTTGGAAAGAAAACGAGTATGCTGGTGGAGGCAGTGAGCAGCGAGTGTTGACGAACGCGGAGGACGACGACGGCAAGGCTGGGGCCCTCCCCCCGCTGACGTAATAAATTTGTTTGCCTGTGCTTGGCAAGACGGGCCAGTCTGGAATCCGACATCTCCCTTCCAACAACCACCATGCCCATTGCTCCCATCGTCGGAAAGCTCAGAAAGCGCTTTTTTCTCGATATTACCTGCGCCATTGGCCTTGGTATCTCGGGAGGCTATGCTTACTGGTCAGTCTGCCTGCTTTTTGTGGCCTTTTCATCGCTGAATCCATCTCCAGGTACGGTGTCCATCTCAAGGCTCGTAAGTCTGCAATGTGGTCTCTATGTACAAGTCGGCACTCACATGAACGTGCTTCTAGTTGAGCGACAGGAGAACTTTTACCTCAAGCTCGAGAGAGAAAAGGCCCAGGCTGCTGGGGCATCGTAGGCCGGTCATGAGGAGAGAGGGAGGCTGCAGACATGTACACCATTCGCATCACATACCAGCATTCAATCTATCCTCCTGAGCCAACACAAATCCGATTCACGCGTAAAATTACCACAAAAAAGCGCATATCAATATAAATTAGGGGGAGACGTAAACCAAGGCCCTTAAAGAACATGAAGTCGTTTCAGCTCTTCACAGCTCTCAATGGGCTCCTCTTCTATTTTCTTCACCTTTTCCCAATCTGTTCCAATTCCAAATAATCCAATCTCGTTCTCTTTCAGCCTGTTCTTCCGGTCGACCCCTCGCTGGCACTGAGTATACTTGTCTTGTACGTAGACTTTGTCCACACTATCTTCAAACTTTTGCAGTGCCGGTCCTCTGGTCTTCAAAGACGCTGATGACGCCTTGGCACCCTCCCGTGCCAATTCGGTGCCGATGACAGGATGTTTCTGGAATTCCGCCTGATTGACAAAGTAGCGAATGCCAAGTCCCCCAGTCTCCCGTTGGGTACTGTAGCGTGTCGAGCCCTGGAACGCGAACCGCGGATCGGGAACTGGCGGTGTTGAAAAGAGATTGGGCAGTGCAGATAGTAATGAGAATCCGAATAGAATGATGAGTGGTAATAATTGCATGACGAGTGATCGCGGTGTAGCCTGTTCTGCAGCTGCTGTTCCACGACCGGCCCTTCTTGCTTGGAAGCCTCCGGGCCCAAAGCTCGCAGTATAGACACCTAGCATCATAATAAATCTCCCAGTTACGGGATGAAGTGAAAGCCACTAACTTGGACCTCCGGGACCAAATGAAAATGAAGTTCCTGGCCCACCGAACCCTCCTCCAAGTCCACCACCCCCAAAAAACATATTGAATAGTTCTTCTGGGTTGATTTCACCGTCAAACCCGGCTCCTGCTGCTCGGCCATCGCCTTGGTTGAAGAACGACGACATTCCGCCACTACCACCGCCAAACCGATCTTCCGGATCTCCACCACTGCGATCATACGCAGCACGTTTCTGGGGATCTGTAGAAGAATCAGTGAGGGTTGAAAGAAAATCTCTATTCAGATTAATTACCTGACAGCACCTGGAATGCCTTGGACACCACTGCGGAGCAAATCGAAGAGAAAGCGATCAGTAAATTTATTCCTGAGAAAGCTGCAAAAGCTACAGACACACTTTTGAAAGCTTCATCTGCTCCCGGTGCTCCGTTCTTGTCAGGATGTAATGCAAGTGCCAGCTGGAAAGCCGCTATGATTAAGCCTGTAGCAAGGATTCTGGTCCGGGGCCATACCTTGCGATACGCCTTCTTGACGTCTGCCTCCTCACATTCCTTCTGCAGCTCCAGAATCTCATAGTATTCGGTCACCTTGCAAGCTCGCACTCTCTTCACGATTGTATGTTGCTCCTGGGTATAGTCTCTCTTCTTTGCAGTTCCGTTCGTTGATGTAGGAGTTGACGTTGACGGTGGGTTTTGGTGGCGGTGCTTCATACCCGTCGCTGAAGGATGCTCCTCCGCTCCGGACGTACTCGACGAGCCATTGGGTGTCGAAGAGACGTTGGCACTATTGATTTTCACCAACAATTTCTCTGCCTGGGGCGTGCTAAATAACGAGATCGACTTTGTGCAGAATTTGCGGGCAGCCACTAGATTCTCCGCATTGAAGTGCTTTTCTGCAATCAAGAAACACCGCAGAGCTTCGTCCTTGTTGCCCTCCATTGTGTAACGAGCACTTTGAAAGAGAAAGGTAAGGAGTGAGAAAAGCCAGGATGGCAGTCCTCCCTAGGTTAGGGTTATCTACTATTTTTGGGTTAACAAATCACTCGTTTTCTTATGTCCTCTGGCCCTGGCATGCCCTCGCAGGAGTATGAGTCCTCTGAACTTGCAGATTTCAGGGCAGAGTGGAGGGCAGAGCTTGAAAGCCGCAAGCGTGCTCGCCGGGCCTCCGCATCTGCCGCCAATATAGTCGAGCATACTCCAACTTCATTTCCCACCGCAAGGCCTCTCCAGCAGACTAGGAAACCTACTTGTTCCGCTCAATCACACCCAGTAATCACACCGGATGGGGAAATCATCGACGGGAAACAAGGAAAGGCACTCACCAGCGCCCTCAGTGTCTATAAGCAAGCAGTTCAATTTGAGCAGGCTGGAGATCTGGATCAAGCTTTGACTTTGTATAGGCAGGCTTTCCGTATGGTGAGTTCCTGGATGCAAGAGAGCATCTCAGTAGAAATATACGTCAATTAGGACTCACATGTCGATCGTGCATTTCATCGTGAAGAGATGCTGCTCAATATTGCGATGCAACAACCTGGGAAGAAGAAGCCACCATCGTCGTCGTCGTCTACCGCAATCACTACCGACCCAACCCAGGATGACATGACTGCATCTATCCGGGCGTCCTCCATAACACCTCGAAACCTGCCAAAAGGTCGGACAGTCACAACAGGTATCCTAGACACCGTTGTTGCGACATTCCTCGAGCAAGAGCCGACATTAAGTTTTGTACCCGAAGACCAAACTCAACCCCTCGCAATAAAGATGCTTCCAGAAGAAATCCTACTCGAAATTCTTCACATGTTGGATTCGTCATCAATCGAGACCTTTGCTCTCGTCTGTAGAAAAGCTAGAGTCCTCACTCTCGAATCTTCCATCTGGCGGTAAGCTTACTTTCTTTTCTGTCACCCTTGACCATCCCGAATGCCGAACATAATAGCGGGTGTTTTCGAGTGCTATCCTTTGAATTACAGGTTACTGATCTGTGGGCAGGAGCTTGGTACTATCCACCTACAGAGAGCCTCAAATACCGGACCTAGAAACATTAACTGAAATTGTAAATCGGCATATCTTTGATTACAGACGAGTTTTTATTGAACAACCTCGAGTACGAACGGACGGCGTGTACATTGCAATCTGCCACTATATGTCAGTCACTCATACCTTGGTCTATTCCTTCCTTGACACTATGTCTCGTCAGCCGACCGGGCTTGAGTGAGAACCAATGGGTCAATGTGTGTAATATTCTTGTTACTGTTGCCGATCTTGGCAACCTAAACTACAATGTCTGGCAGATCACCCACTTGATCACATATCACCGATATCTGTGAGTTCAAAGGACTTAAGAGACGCTCAAAGTAATCGTTTATCATTCTGCTATCCAGTCGCTTCTATCCTAACGGTCAAGTCTTATCACTTCTAGCAAATGAAGAACATCCCCCACAAACGATAATCAACGTGCTCAAGCCATCCCTCAGGATGAAAGTAGGCTCTTTATTTCCCCCTTCGTCTTTTCCTTCTTGATCCTGATCCAATAGGGACTATATATTGGCACATGGTCACTCGCAGGTACCGAAGTAGTCCTCTCGAATCTCTTTGATGCAAGTGGACGCTACCCAATTGCCAGCTCGATTAAAGAACCTCCACCCGCTCCTCGCCCATCCGATCAACACCATTCCAGTGAGATACGACCTTCCCGCTATGTTTTCGTCATGTCCCTTGAACTCAAGTCAAGGCCTCTCGGAAGGTGGAATAGGCTTGATATTCACTCATATGATACTCTCAATCTTGAGACAGGGGACCTTACTCCTGTAGCACTCAAGCATGAGAGACCGTTCTGGTTCTCCAAAGTGCGATCTTATGTGTAGCTGGGCCTGCCATCTAAGTGGCTGTAGTTCCTGTACATTAGAACCCTCCCTTACCCTCTTAAGAATAGTACACGACAGAACATGAGAATGATCGAACACATCTGAAAAAAAAAACGACGCCTTGATACCTAATCAAACCTGTAGCTTCCTTTGTTCGTGTTCATCACTTTTGTTTGACTGTTGCCTGATTTCACCAATGTTCCTCTCTCACCCCGCGACGTTTTACTAAATGATGCACATCAGGTTATTTGTGAGTTTTTGATCAAAGATAGTTTCGGAAGATCTTCCCAATCACAGCAATGGTCGGTCAACACTTGACCTACGGTGTGAAGAACTTGGTGAAAATAAGTCTCAACGCGTTCAGCATATATTCATGCATCGTAGTGTAACCCCCAGTAGTCAATTCCAATCCACACCCTCTCCCCTCGCTACTTTCATTTCCTTTATTCCATTTTCATTGCCTGTTTTATGCGTCTGGACCTGATACCTTGAAAAGTACAGCAAAAAACTACAAGAATTGTCCCTCAGTCGCGACCTGACAATCAGATGGGATTGATGAGTGTCATCGAAATGCGGAGACGTGTAGATTCTTATACATGACAGAGACATAGTTGGACAGAACCAATGAAAGCCATGTATCAATGATCTGCCAATGAGATTGTCAACGCTGCATATGTATATATAAAGTGGAAGGTATATAATTTGAGTTGTCAAATGAGAAGAGAGAGGCTTGCAAGTAGGGACAAGAAAGAGGCATGATGCAAGAGGGAGTACCAGTAGTCCCGAACACTGTGTCCCTGTTCCAGCAGTCTTGGCTTGGCTGTACATAGAATTCGATCATACGATGGATGGACCGGCATGTTGCTCCGGTGTCACTGGTCAGCCATCATTCTTGCTTGGTGTGGATGATTCTCCGGACGTCGATAAGAATATGATCATAATAGCGTAAAACATAGGGCATTAATGCAAGTGCCACTCCAATAGCCCCAAGCATCACAAGAACAACGGGGAGCACAGATTGAGGAACAATCCCGAAGAGTAAGGGTTCCAAGACCAACGTGAGGGGAATGGGTTCACGACGAAGCCATGTCATATCTTCACCAGTCAAGGAAGGTGTAGGAACGCCTGTACTGACAGCGTACACATGGGCGTACTTGTTGCGTGTCGAGTGAAGTGGTTGATGGTGCCATTGTTGAGGCGCCACCTGCAAAGGATCATAAATTTTCAAGTATATATCACAGGGATGCTGGAAAGGTGGTTTATTCATTGAGTTTTTTTGATACTCTGACCCCACAAGGTAAAAGAAAAACAAGTCCCACACACTCACATAAGCTGGCCAGGATGCTCGCAATGTAAACTTGTTGTATGAACTCCATGCGAGATCGTCCAGGTCAAGTGATACCCACACGCCCAACTCGGCAGTCACTTCAGCCACGTCAAGAGCAGGCTCCAAATTCAGCTTTTTCTCTGCGTCGGAAGGTGTCATTTCCACCCTTTAGGGAAAAGGAAAACATTTACTTTTGGATGAGATCACAACAAGCAAAAGGAGACAAACCAGGTTGGAAATGTCATAGTTGGAGATTCAGCAGGCAAAGCAGCAAAGTTGACTATTTCTGTATTTCCTCCGACACATGTTATCAAGTAGGATAGTATAGTGACCAAAACTGAGAACAAGGCGCGGAAACAAAAAGTCATGGGTGACAGCCCTGATTTGATTTCCCTTTATAACAAACAACATGGATCAAGTATGCCTACCTAAGAACTCTGTCCTCCTCCCAGTGCTAATTTCTAATCATTCTCTAGGATTCCTTTAGGTCTCTTCTTTCAGGTTCTGGGTCAATACTTCAAACCATCGCTGGATCAGGTTCTCAAGGAAGCTCACTTGTCAATACGTCAACTAAGCCGTATGTAGCCTCCCCAGTCCACCAAAAAAAAATCCCCACATCAGACTAATACCAAAAGAAAGCAGATAGATGCTCCCAAACCAGCTTTCAAACCACGCAAAGTCAAGAAAGCCAACGAGGGAAAATACCGTGATCGTGCTGCTGAGCGACGTCAAGGCGGAGGAAACGACTACGCTCATGTGCGCTTCATAAATAAATATCTCAGGCTTTTTTCCCCCTCTGCTGACTCTTGGGCATCCATAGGTAGAATCCATCTTGGAAGATTTCGAACGACAAAACGCGAAAAATGAGAACAAGAAAGTTGTGCGCCTAAATTTCCAAAATGCCTACCGCCACCACATTCCAAGCTCACATAATGAAACCAGATCGAAGAACAACGCCAATACTTGGGAGGCGACGGTGACCATTCCATCTTGGTCAAAGGTCTCGACATGGCTCTCCTCGAACAAAACAAAGCACGAGCCACGCTCGACTCAACAGAGGACGATGAAACCCTTGAAAAAACATACGTGGAAGCATCTACCGGACCGAAAAAGCGTACAAGAGCGGATATTTTGAACGAGCTCAAACAAAAGCGTTCTCAACTTGGGCAGACTCATGATCAACTGGACTCTGGGAACGGAGCGCAGTCAAAAGACGATGCAAAGATTCTGATGGAAGAAGCGAAGAAACAAGGGAAATTCAAGCCTATTGGATTCAAACCCATTGAAGGCTCTGGGGAAAGAGAGAAGAAGAAGAAGAAGAAAAAAACCAAATCAGGGGATGGGACGACGGAAAACGGTGAAAGGGAAAGGAAGAAACGCAAAGTTGAAGCCGATGCACAGGTAGAGGCCGAAAGACCTTCAGCAACAGAGATGCTGCCGCCAACCCCAACTACCTCTAAAGCAACCACTGAGCCTGAACCTGAGCCTCAATCCTTGGGAGAAGATTTTGATATATTCGCAGATGCAGGAGAATATGAGGGCATTGACTTCGGGAACGATGATGGCGAAGGGGAAGGGGAAGGTGAAGCGGAAATGGAACTCCCTCCAGAGCGTGGAGATCCCTCGCTAGGGTCTGTACCTACTACTAGGTCCAAAGGGTGGTTTGTCACAGAAGACGACGAAATCGAAGCAACAGCTATCCCCTCAGGAACTAGCATTCAACTCCCTCCATCTCAGGACTCTTACTCCCACATTCGTCCCACATCTCCAGGGCGCAGACCACAGGATGATCGAGATCACAGTCAAACTAGAGAGTTGACAGATGAAAGGGAACATGAGCCAATGCGACTGCAACCCCTTTCAAGCTCTGCTCTCCCTTCTATACGCGACTTTCTGGCAATGGATGAGGCAGCAGAGGCAGCAGAAAAACGACGAAAAAGAAAAGAAAAGAAGAGTGGAGGTGGAAGTGGTGCCGGCAGTAAAAGTGTGGAAGACAAAGTTAACAGGGATTATCAGAGGTTAGTATTATTCACTCTTGCATCAAATAATCTAAACTTGTACAGATTACAATCTTACACTAGCAAGAAAGAAGCTTGAGGTTCCCGGTAGCATTTGTTACCTTTTGAGAGTGAAATATATCTTATCTACCGCCACAGTAAGTGCTCTCAATTGAAAGTTGGATCGTCAGCCACGCCACCTATATCCATCCGCAAGACACTGAGTGAACTACAAACTACAATAAAAACTCAAACGTGCAGTGATTCACGACGATTGCAGAGGATGCCCCTCTCGAAGCTTACTAATGATATTTGTCCGTAGTGCAGTGTCAGCGAAGAGAGCTTTGACGAGCCTTTCCAGCTCGTC
>Ga0153955_100483_pt1 | contig 18589 bp, 19 predicted proteins | sample TSFL039MetaG_FD_104744 | JGI IMG/M metagenome (GOLD analysis project Ga0153955, IMG submission 104744) | Attine ant fungus gardens microbial communities from Florida, USA - TSFL039 MetaG | ecosystem: Host-associated > Fungi > Mycelium > Unclassified | place: USA: Florida, Wekiwa Springs...
TGGGGGGATTTCTAAAACACAAACCCGAGGGTTTCTCCCTGTGTCCCCCATTTCCCCCTTCCTATTTTTTTTTTAAGTAGTTTGGTTTAAAATTTAAAATTTAAAAAAAAAAAAAAAAAAAAAAAACTATGCTGAGATGGAGTAAATGTAGTACCTTATGCTACATAGGGTTTTCTATATCAACATAACAATTATAACTGAAAATGCTATTAATTTTACCAAATCCTTATAAAAATTCTTGAAAGAAAAATTCATTATTTAGCCTTTGAGAAAAAAACAAAAAGTACTTTAAATTTTATTCTTTAATGAAAAGAAAATTTAGTAATTATAACTACTCTCTTTTTTCTGAATTAGAAAATAGAAAAGTATTAATTAAATATAGCTCCAAATCAAGGTAAAGGAGGAACTTGGGATGCAACTGCCTTTACTAACACCTCAGAAAGAAAGTGGGTATAGAGCCATCATAGTGCTGAATGAAAGAAACTTAAAAAAATAGCAATAAAAAACAAAAAAAATAGTTTACTAACAATAAATAGTGATAGTTATTATATTCATTACTTAAATATGTTATTTATAATTTATTTGGTTAATCTTATTAGAGATAATGAAATCCTATAAGGATATCTAGTGTTTTTGGATTAATCATTTAATACCATTAAAGGTTTGAATCCTAAAATTCTGAAATTAATACATATTATACTAGAATAGATTCTCTAGAAATTGGACTGAACCACAAACCCCCTAGCTAAACCTCAAGAACCATTTCATACTATTGTTAAATCCCTTAACCTTATGTACCAGTACATCCATACACTTTTAACCTATACTGCCCTATGAAAAACTCAAGTTCTCCACCACCAACATTCACACCCAACTTGGAACAATCCTAGCTGCTCCCTTTGAAGCTCAGGTGTAGTTAGTAGTATATTGCTATGTATCTTATTTACTGTGTCTTAGCACCTACTTGCTTGTTGCAGTATGCAAATATAGAATTCTCTCTCTTTCTCCAGAGACTAGTTTATAGGTTATATACATCCCTTTTCTTTTTAATTCTTTTTCTTTTGATTAATTAATTAATATTCTCCTAGTCTTCTGTAGAATTACATTGTAGTCCATGTTCCATGTATATCTCCTTTTTTGAACTTGGTATATATACTAAGTAGTTATATTGTAGTTCTCTAGTTGGTAGATTAACATTGCTTGTGTTTACTCTTCTTCTTTCTATATATCTCCTTTCCAACTTATACTCCAATAACTCTGTCACTTTAAAGTTAGGGCATAGTAACAGAAGATCAGGGCACAATATACAAGTTGAAGCCAAGGTCATTCTCTTTGTCATCAACAAAACAACATTCTGGACCTTACTTGGTAATACTCTGAATATTATGTTTTTTTTTTCTCTTTTGGTAGTATACTTGTAATCAAGTTCTAGACAATATTTATTTTGGATTTTGGAGTATTTAGTTTATTTTATTTTTATTTTTATTAATATTAGCATAAATCAACTTCACTACCTCTGACATTTATCATATCTAGGAAGTTCATAGTTATTTTATATTTTATATTTTATATTTTAATTTTTTTTATTAAATAATAATAATAATTATTCTTTTCATAGTAGATCTCGTAGTTTCTTAATCTTTTGTAATTACATTGTAAACTATGCTCCATATACATTTCCTTTCTTAGATTAAATATACATTATAATTCTTCAGTTTGTAAATTAACGTTATTTATATCTATTCCTTCTTTCTCTATATATCTTCTTTTTAACTCATATTTCAATGACTTTGTCACTCTGAAGTTAGTAATCAATACAGCAATAGAAGATTGAAGCACAATATACAAATTGAAACCAAGGTTGTTTTCTTTATCATTAATGAAAATATCTCTAGACCTTACTTGTCAACACTCTGGACTTGACATTTCTTTTTTTTTCTTTTATAATATACTTGTAAATAAGTTCTAGATATCATTTAGATCTCAGAGTAATTTTATTTATTTATTAACAAATTAAACTACTACCTCCAACACTACTTTATAACAGAATTTACAAACTTAAACTAGTTTTTGTCATGCTAGATTACCCTTTTCAAATCTTTTCATACTTGTAATAATTTTTTATTTTTCTTATGTTTGTTTCTTATTACTTTATCTCTTTTCTCTCCTCTAATAACAACTTTATTCCACTTATAAACTGAGTCTCTGGACAATTTACTTCTGACTTTTTCTAAAGGTTGAAATGCCTCTATTTCACTTTGCTTTATATTCTGGTGCAAACTTTTTTATTACCAATTTTGGCAAACTTTATAAAACTTCATAATATGGACCCTCTCTCTATTTTTTATACTAATAATGATCTCAAATGGGTTGATGCCCCTATTCCTGCTTTAGTGTTATTTTATATATCTATTTTTCCTGTTATTACTAACCATAATCTCAATAATCAACCAGCTAATACTCTTTTCTCACTTTTTAAAAACCTCAATCAAGGATTTTCAAAACTATTAAAATCCTAATAACTAAAGACCTAGATTATCATGAATCATCCAATTCCCTTTAAGTCAATATTTAATTTTTCTTTTTATTTAATTTTTTCATTTAATTATGTAATAACATTGGATTAGTAAATACAGACAAATAGTTGGACTTGTATAAGTAGCATGCACAATCCAGCGAGGACTCTAATGAGTTCTCTTTGTTAAACTCTGACTTAGAGTAGACTAAGGGTTAAGGTTACTCAACCACAACTTGAAGTCTTATACTAGAACTTGTTTTCCACTACTAGCTCCTAACTGCCTCAGTTCTGAGCAAACTCACTCTCATTATCCTCAGTATATTGATCATCATGATCAACGACCACTACAACATAGCTGGGCCCCAAGCTTAAAGGGACTTGTTAGTCAGTTAGGGACGAATGGTAGCAGCGTAGTACCAAGCTCAGATATTGTGTCTAAGACCTGACCTCATAATTGAGCAGTACTTTCTAGTATACTTGTACACTTCTCATTATATATACTTTGTGCTACTGGTCCATTGTGATTAGTCTATGCAGGGGAATATCACTGCATCTTTAAGAAGATGATTAGAGTAGGGATCTCTTTCTTGGAGTAATAGCCACAGTATTATTAGGGCAGTAGTCAGTAAGACAGTAGATACCTGGCTGGAAAAAGACTTGTATGCCCTAGCAGACATACTGTGAGCCCTTAGAAGAAGATGATGCACCCTCAAACAATATACATCTTTTTTTTTACACATACTCAAACCCCATCCAAAACATAACACAATGTCTCTGGATCAATACAACAAACTCATAAGTGACATGCTCAACAAAAGGCATGCCCTTGCCAAACTAAGGGCAGAGCTAGAAGAAAGAGAGGAGAGATTGTATAGGCATTGTGGGAGATTTGGGCATCTCACCTAGAAGTATAGGAGTGAAGAAGAAAAGGAGAAGAAGGTGGTAGTGGGGAATAGGTTTGATGTATTGAAGAGTCAGGTAATACAGTACAGAGTGAGAGAGGTAAGAAGACAAGAGATAGTAAGAGAAGAAGGGAGATGTTTTGGATGCAGAGAAAAGAGACATAAGAAGTGGGAGTGTCCAAAGATGAAAAGAAGAAAAAAAGAGGAAGCAGCACCACCATGAAAAGTATGGGAGAAGGTGAAGAAGCACAGTGGAGTGAGGGGGTTACCCTCTAGAGGAGCGGCCATGTGCATAAAGGGGTGAACAACATCAAAGGAGGTGGTAACCTTTGTGGAGTGCAGGGGATGCAACTACAAAGGGACAAAGACACAAGAGAATAGAGGACAGAGTTTCCTGACAAAGGGACAGTTAAACAACATGTGGTGTGAAAGCTGTAAGGACATATGGAATTAGAGAGATAGAGAAGCAAAAAGAGGAAGAGCAGAGAGAGTAAAGTGTAATATGTGTGGAGGAAGAGATGCAGTCATATGGAAGGTGGAGTAGAATGAACAAGGGGAAATTTTCTGTCCACCCTGTAGAACAGGAAAGAAAGTGCCATAGTGGAATTGAGGTGGGGAAATGGAATAGTCAGTGCCTAGAGCCCAGAAGGGGAGGGCTAAAATCATTGACCTGGAGAGAGTGATAAGAACTGTCAATCAGAAGACAGTACAGAAAGAAAAAGCAAGAGAAGTGAGGCAAATATTTAAGCTTCTAAGAGAAGTGTGGATAAATGTGGGTATTAAGAAAATAGATACCCATGAGGAAAGAACAGTGAAAATGCTGTTAAATAGTAGAACAATAGAGATATTTATGGGCAGAAAATTGGCAGAGAAGGGAGAATATAAGCTGATTAAACTGAATTGGCCAATACAAGTAAGGAATGTGGATGGTACAGGCAATAGTGGAGGGGCAATTACCTATGAGGTAGAAGTAAATATGTTCTACAAAGGACATGTAGAAAGAGTTAGAATAGATGTATGCAAACTAAGGAAGACAGATGTGATCTTGGGCATGCCATGGTTGGCAGCTCATAATCTGGAGATAGATTTTTTTTTTTTTTTCAAAAATTTATAATACGGTGCTCAATCGCAGTCCGTGGCAGACTATCTACAACAAGTAGCCTATTAGTGCCTCAGGGACCATATCTGTCCCTTTACTAACAAGAGACACTATCAGTATCAGAGAAGCAATCTGATCTAAAAGAGGAGAGAAAACTAGATATAGGTTGCTCATAACCAACCTTTGAATAACACGTCCAAGTCCAAAGACCTATCATGCCTAAAATACAGAGTCAAATAAAACTGAGAGAGATGAGACTAAGAGAGAGAAACTATCTATAGAACACAGAAAAGAGACTAAGAGAGTACTTATGGAGGCTCAAAGGGTGGGCAATCCTGAGAAGTAAAGGCAAATGTACTGGGGTGCTTCTTCAGGAATTTGACAAAGTTCTTAATAGACAGTGATGGGTCAGTCAAGGGAGCATGAGCAAACTGACTGCAGTCTGCTAAGATGTGTCAACATGTTTTCACCTAGCAGTGGCTACATGAACACTGGGTGCACTCTGCAGGGAAAAAGCACTGTCTGAACTCCCCAATGGGAGCATGGTTGAGAATTGCTCAAGTTGCCCTGGCACACAATATGACCAACTCAGCAATAAAGGGAAGCCAGCTATCACCTTTGATATAGAAGGGCTGGAGAGGTTTGCAGTTACCACCTTTGAGAAATAGGAAGTAGCGATCTTGGGATGAGGGACGACTGAAGGAGGATCTCTAGGCATCAAGGCAAGAAGTGGTACTCTTAGAACAAAGAGCGTCAAGTGAAGTAGCTGGGTGATGTCCAGCAGCGATATGAGTGTTAGTAGCATCTTCATGGACCAAGTGGTAAAGGGACCATTGGGCTTTGCTCGGGCAATCCCAGAAGTCAATGGAGGTATCAGGGTGTTGAGTGAAGAACTCCTGAGAGCACATACTACAGACAGTGAATAGGCTTGGCCTGAGTGCACTGATGTGTCAACCACTCTCCCAGCTACACTTAGAGAGTCAGTGATGAGTATGATATGCTTAATATCGAAGGAAGTAGCCTTAGCGATACCAAGCCTAATAGCAAAGAGCTCTGTATCTAGAGCTGTAGCTTGTCCAGTAGGTGCCTTGGATAATGATACCTGTTCTTCTAATCTCTAGAAGTGTGTAGCAGAATTTCTAGGAGGAATGACACTTGCATCAGTAACCACAACAAGCATAAAGGGATCAGAGGATGCCTCATGATGTAAACGGTCAAGGGCCCTCAAGTGAGATGTGCGAAAACTCTCATTAAAGTGATTGCAGGGATGAAAGGAGACACAATTAGGGAAGTTGTCCAACAACTTGTATCCTGGGCACATCTCAGAGTCAAGTGGACTGAAGCATTCTGTAAGGTTAAGTAATGCCACCTTAGTGTTAAAAAGAGGACTCTTCAGCCAAGCACTCTGTACATCAGTGAGAAGAGCTAGAGATTGTGAGTGGGGGCAAGCCCTCTTTGAGTTGTGAGCACTAAGAAGAGACATTAGTGCATGCTGAGAAGGAAGAGTAGCAGCCCTAAGATAGGACCACTTGACCAGCTTCTTGAGATGAAGATAAATCAGGATGAGACCTGCCAGAGCCTCAATCCTACTAGAGGGTGAAGTGTGAAATGCACCTAGAATCCAAAGGGCAGCCTTGTGTTGCATAGTAGCCAAGAGAGATACCTGTGCTTTAGTAGGAGCTCCAGCAAAGTACCAGAGATAGAAGCCATAGGTTGCAATGGAAACCACACAGGACCTGTAAAGAAGTCACTTTTATAAGAGAAGGAGACCTCAAGTAGAGTTACCGAGCATGCCCATTGCTTTCACAGTGGACAGTGCCTTGGTAGAATAGAATCAAATATGTTCTTTGAAGGAGAGATGTCGGTTGAAGTAGAAGTCCAAGTATTGCCAGTATGTTTTGGATTTGAGAATAAGAGCACCAATTGCTGAAAAGTCCAGCTCTGGGTTGGAGTCATTGTACACCCTAGAGAAGTGAAAAATCTCCGACTTGTCATGCTCTATGACCAAGCCAAATGAAACCATCAAGTCTGTAACTACTCTATAGCTACTAGAAAGCTCCAGTAAGATTTTGTTATATGTTTTTCTCTGAGATACCAAGAGACCATCATCTACATAAGAGAGAATGGAAGTATCTAAGTTGAGAGCCTGAGCTCGATATTCAAAGAGGTGAAGGAAAGGCGCAATATAGAGCACTGAGAAAATAGGAGAGAGAGCAGAGCCTTGCCTCATGCCAACATCTGCATCACAGGCATTAGAGAAAAAGAAGTTCCAGGAGTACTGGGTTGATCTACCTACTAGATAGTCAGAGAAAAAGCCAGCCAAGCAGTCTGCAAAGCCAGAGTGTTGCAAAATCGCAGTCAGCATACTGTGATTCAGTGAAGGAAAGAATTGTGCGATGTCAAATGCCATTACACTAGTCTTGAGGCCCTTGGCCCAGCCAGTGTGGACCAAGTGAGTTAGGAAGAGACCAATATCCTCAGTAGATTACTGAAAGACATCACCAAGTTAGTTGGGATAGAGAACACTGTACTTGACAACATTAAATTGAAGTTGCTTAGCAATCATTTTCTCAATGAGTTTGCCAAGTGTGTTGAGTAGGACTATGGAACAAAAGGCCTTAGGAGTATTGTAAACCAACCTGACTTGGAGATGATGACAGAGACCGACTTCTTGAAGTGCTGAGGCCAGTGTCGCAAAGTGATACAAGAGTCGGCTAGAGAGAGAATGCCAGCTGTGCAGATGTCATTGGCTAGAATGTACTTGAGGTAGTGCCAGGTGATATGATCAGGACCTAGAGCAAAGATATTAGAACAGGCCTTAAGGGCCTTATGCAACTCTAGCAAAGAAAATGAAACCTATGACTGAGTGGTCAGAGAAGTAATGTTATCTAGAACAGACAACTGAACAGGACAGTTAGCTATAGCATTATAAAACAAGTGAAGAGCATGCCACAAGTCAGGGAGAGAGTTATAAGGGAGGCCTTAGTAGTGAATGGCCTCTACTGCAGGTAACTTACGCTGCTTGACCCAACTCATGAGGTCCCAAGAGCATTTGTTGGTAGACGCAATCTCTGCACTCCTGTTGTCAAAGAAAGATCATTTAGCATGTCTAATAGAAGAGCAAAATACATACCAGTCCTCTCTGGCTCTTGTGTACCTATATAGCTCAAGTGCCCATTTACACTCATCATTCCACCACTTCTTAGATCAACTGGTGACTGTAATGTTCCTAGCATTAGCCTCCCAAGCACAAAAAAATACCTGTGAGATAGCTTGAATGAGTAAGTCCAGACTTGCTATAGAGTCCAGGCTGGAGAAGTTGAGAGCACAGAGTCCCATGTTTATTACCAATAAGAAGGTGTTTTTCTCTTCACTGTCGTGTTTGAGGGCCTTTTGATGCAGGTAGATGTTCTCTGGTGAGATAGGAAGGTCAACTAGTAAAGGAGCATGATCTGAGGGTAACCTAAGGTCGGGCTTGATGCGGTGTGAGATCTGAGCATTGCTCATATCTAGGAAGATGAGGTCTATGACTGAGTTAGCATGACTGTCAGTGTCTAAATAATGAGTAGGGACAGGAAGCACTGGTAGTGAGTGCATAAGACCAAGAGAGTCAGTCAGGTCCATCAAGGCCTAGCCAGCTGCAGAATGAGAGAAGACTAATGGGAAGGTGGTAACCACAAACCTCTCTAGCCCTCCTATACCAAAGGTGATAGCTGGCTTCTCTTTATTGCTGAGTTGGTCACATTGTGTGCCAGGGCAACTTGAGCAATTCTCAACCATGCTCCCATTGGGGAGTTCAGACAGTGCTTTTTCCCTGCAGAGTGCACCCAGTATCTGTGTGGCCATTGCCAGGTGGAAACATGTCGACACATCTTAGCAGACTGCAGTCAGTTTGCTCATGCTCCCTTGACTGACCCATCACCGTCTATCAAAGACTTTATCAAATTCCTGAAGGAGTACCCTAGTGCATTTGCCTTCACTCCTCAGGATCACCTGCCCCCTGAGCCTCTATGAGTGCTCTCTTGGTCTCTTCTCTCTGTTCTGTAGATAGTTTCTCTTTCTCAGTCTCATCTCTCTCAGTTTCATTTGACTCTGTATTCTAGGCATGATAGGTCTTTGGACTTGGACATGTTATTTGAAGGTTGGTTATAGGCAACCTATATTTAGTTTTCTCTCCTCTTTTAGATCAGATTGCTTCTCTGATACTGATAGTGTCTCTTGCCAGTGAAGGGAAAAACATGGTCTCTGAGACACTAATAGGCTATTTGTTGTAGATAGTCTACCATGAACTGCGATCGAGCACCGCGTTATAAATTTCTGAACAAAAAAAAAAAAAGAAAGACTAGCATAATTGTTTAGAAATAACATTTGGAAGTTACATGGACTACTAGACAGTATTATCTCGGATAGAGAACCACAATTCACAGTAGGTATTATGAGGGAGCTAAATTGTATGTTAGGGATTGAAATAAAGTTGTTTACAGTGTTTCACCCACAGACAGACAGCCAAATGGAGAGAATGAATCAGGAGTTAGAACAGTATCTCTGAATGTTCATAGATCACTGACAAGAACAATGGCCAGAATAGTTGGGTATAGCTGAATTCACTTACAACAATAAAGTACACACTAGAACTAAGGTGTCGCCATTTAAAGCAAATCAGGGACAAGATCCAAGAATGGAATTTGAGATAAGGAAGAAGGGAAAGTATGAAGAGGTGGAGAAATTTGCAAAAAGGATGAGGAACATGCAGGAAGAAGTCAAGGCAGTGCTACAGAAAGTACAGAAAGATATGAAGCAGTATGCAGACAGGGAAAGAGGAGGAGTGGAGGAGTATAGAGTGGGCAACCTAGTGCTACTCAGTACAAAAGATCTAAAATACCAGATGATTGAAAGACAGACAAAAAAAATTATGGAGCGTTTCATAGAACCTTACAGAGTAAAGGCAATCATCTTCAGTAATGCAATAGAATTAGATCTATCTAGTACAATCAAAATACATCTGGTAGTTAACGTTAGCAGAGTACGAAAGTACAAGTTACAAGTAGAGAGGCAACAGAAAGAAACGCCACAATTAGTAGTAATTGAAGGAGAGGAGGAATGGGAGGTTGAGAAGGTTATGAATAAGAGGAAAGTAAGGGGAAAAGACAAGTACTTGGTATGATGAAAGGGATGTATAGCCAAGAAAGATATTTGGGAAAGCAAAGAGAATTTGAAGAATGTGATAGAGCTAGTCAAAAAATTTGAGAAGAAATATCAGAGGGAAGAGGAAGAAGAAGTAAGACAACAAGAGGCAGAAGAAGACAAGAAAATATCTAGTAGAAAGTTACCGGAAAGGTATACAGTGAAACTGCTATACGAATAGGGAAATAAAAAATACGATCAAGAGTACTGGAAGAAAATGGAGGAGAATTGGAGAAGATAGAAAAGAAATCTGTTCTCAAGATACAACAGGAATCTGTTTCTGAAAAGAATGGAAGAAGTACAAGAGAGCAAGGATTAAAGAGTAGAATAAAGAAGAGGACAAAGAAGATTGATAGAGAATAGAGGAAAATAGGAAATATCTGGAGGAGTTGGAGGATGAAAATCAAGATATGGATGACCTAAGAGACCTATATGATAAATTATGAAGAAGTTCTCAAAACAAAAACCCTTAAGAGGGAGGTGATATCATAAATTACCCAATTCCCTCTAAGTCAATATTTAATTTTTCTTTTTATTTTATTTTCATTTAATTATGTAATAACATTGGATCAGTAAATATGGACAAATAGTTGGACTTATATAAGTAGTGTACACAATCCAGTGAGGACTTTAATGAGTTCTTTTTGTCAAACTCTGACTTAGAGTGGACTGAGGGTTAAGGTTACTCAATCACAACTTAAAGTCTTACATAGATCTCTAATACTTTTAATAGATTGGACTCTCACAAGCTTAACTACTTTCTTTTTTAATACTAACTTTACTTTTAGTTGAATTTCAATTAATTCTCTTTGGATGAGACAAAGATTGATTTTGTAATGACTTATGTAAGGATCTTGGTTGCAGTTGAGTAATCCTAACCTTAATCCTACCCTTTATTGGAGTTTGACAAAGAGAACTCGTTAAAGTTCTCATTGGATTGTGTATACTACTTATACATGTCTGATTGTTTGTTCTTATTTACTGATCCAACTATATTACATAATTAGATGAAATGAAAAAGAAAAAATAAATAAATATTGACTTAGAGAGAATTGGACAATTTATAATACTATCCCTCTCTCAAGAGTCCTCGTCCTAAAGACTTCTTTTATAGTTCATTGTATGGGTCCTTTAGATTACCCATATCTTGATTTTCATCCCCTAATTGCTCCAAGTACTTCCTGTTCTCCTCGATTCTCTGTCAGTCTTCTTCATTTTCTTTTTTATTTTATTCTTCTATTTTTTCTCTCTTATACTTGTCTTTCTCTTTTTTCATTTTCTTGAAGAATGGATTCTTGTTATATCTTGAAAACAGATTTCTTTTCCATTTTCTTCAGTTCTCCTCTATTTTCTTCCAATACTCCCAATCATATCTCTTATTGCCCTATTCATAGAGCAATTTAGCAGTGTATCTTCCTAGTAATTCTCTGCTAAACATCTTTCTGTCCTTTTCTTCTTCTTGCTGTCTTACTTCTTCTTCATCTTCCCTACAATATTCCTTCTCAAATTTTTCAACCAACTCTATCATATTCTTTAAGTTTTCTTTACTCTTTCAAGTGTCCTTCTCTGCCATACATCCTTTCCATCATACTAGGTATTTATTCTTCCCCCATACCTTCCTCTTGTTCATAATCTTTTTGACTTTCCATTCCTCCTCTCCTTCAATCACCACTGGTTGTGGTATTTCCTTCCTCTGCCCTTCTACTTGCAACTTATACTTTTATACTCTGCTAACGTCAACTACCAGATGTATTCTGATTGTACTAGGCAATTCTAATTCTATTGCATTACTAGAAATAATTGCTTTTACTTTGTAAGGTCCTACAAAGCATTCCGTGAATTTTTCCATGTGTCTTCTGACCATTTGGTACTTTAAGTCTTTAGTACTAAGTAGTACTAAGTCACCCACTCTGTACTCCTCTACTTTCCCTCTTTCCCTGTCTACATACTGCTTCATATCTTCCTACGCCTTTTGTAACACCGCCTTGGCTTCTTCCTGTACGTTCCTCATTCTTTCTACAAATTTCTCTGCCTCCTTATATCTCCCCTTCTTTCTCATCTCAAATCCCATCCTTGGATCTTGTCCCTGATTTGCTTTAAATGGTGACATCTTAGTTCCCATGTACACTTTATTGTTGTAGGCAAATTCAGCTGTACCCAGCTATTCTGGCCATTGTTCTTGTTGGTAGTCTATGAATATTCAGAGATATTGTTCTAACTCCTGATTCATTCTCTCCATTTGGCCGCCTGTCTGTGGATGAAAAGCTGTGGACAACTTCATTTCAATCCCTAGCATGCAATTTAACTCCTTTATGACTCTTACCACGAATTGTAGTCCTCTATCTGAGATTATACTATCTGAAAATGTAGCTTCCAAATGTTATCTCTAAATAGTTGTGCTAGTCCCTCTGTACTCGTTCTCTCTGTAGTAGATATAAAATATGCCATTTTTATAAACCTATCTACTATTACTAAGATCGAATCATATTCTTATGCTAAGGACAACTTTGTAATGAAGTCTATACTAATGTGAGTCTACACCTTCTCTGGAATTGAATTTGGCATAAGTTTTCCTGCTGGTGATTGTGTTCAATTCTTGTTTCATTGGCAGGCATCGCATCCCTCCACATATTGTTTTACTTCTCTAGTGACCCCTGGCCACCAGAAGTTCCTTGTCACCAGCTCTGCTGTTTTTCACTGTCCTTCATGTTCCCCTACAGATGTATCATAGTATAGCCTGATTACTTCCACTCTTAATTTCTCATCTTTGGGGACATATACCTTCCTTTCTTTCAACATTAAACCGTCTTTCTGATGCCACTCCTCATCTCTCAATATTTTTACACCTGTCCGCTTCATTTCTTCTACTGCCTTGATAACCTCATTATCTCTTGCTTTACACTTTCTCACTTTGTCTAACAGGTCCACTCCTTCTATGACTACTTCTACCACTTTTATCCTCTTTATTTCCAGCTATTCTTTCTTCATTATTCTTTTCCACTCCAATCTCCCAGTCCAGCCTCTTACTTAATCCATCTGCTTTTCTCATCTTGCTTTCTGAAATGTGCTCCAATACAAAGTCAAACCTTGATAAGTACAAAGCCCATCTTACTTGTCTATAATTAAGCTTTTGGTTACTCATAAAGTACTCTAGGTTCTTATGGTCTGTCCAAACTTTGAATTTACTTTGGGACCCTTCCAGAAAGTCTCTCTATGCTTTTAAACAGTATATTACAATTAACATCTCTTTATTATATATTTCATAATTTCTTTCAGTTTCATTTAACGATTTAGAAATATAAGCCACTGGTCTCCACTTGTTATCCTCATATTTAATAGATAACACTCCTCCAGTTGTGAAGTTAGAGGCATCTGCCTTCACCCTAAGTTCCTTGTCTAAGTCAGGTGCAACTAGTAGAAGTCTACTTGTAAAGACCATCTTCAACTGTTCAAATGCCTTCTGCTGCTCAGCTCCCTACTTCTATTTTTCTTCTTTTCTCATTAGGTTGTTCAAGGGTCGTGCCAATTTTGTGAAATCTTTTACAAATTGCCTATAGTAGTTTGCTAGCCCCAAGAATTTCCTAACGTCTCTGACCGTTTTAGGTATAGGCCAGTTCAGGACTCCCACTACTTTATCTCATAAGCTTTAGAGGTCATTGTATGCAATGTCATGCCAGACAATTAATTTTGGCAATATAAGTGATATTCAGAACCTAATAATTATAATATATGGCTTTTGAGAGAGAATCAGCTCCCCAGATATAACCACCTCATAATACTTTTCAGATGGTCTCATATCATATCTATAAGATAAACTCTCCTTTAGAAATGCTCTTAAAAATGAACTCGATCTTAAAATCCCATCAAAGATTGCACATCAGTCCTGATCAGCAATCCAAATATAGAAGAACAAGACAAGGATACACTGAAAGTTGTTGGGAAGTGATAGAAAAAAAAAAGGATCTGAGAGATATGAGTGGGAAACAGAAGAGAGACTAGAGGAAGGTTTAGGAGAGAAATTAAAAGAGTTAAAAGCAGAGACAAGTGAGATTGATGACAAAGATGCATTCAAAAGTAGTTAGACCAATGTCTGAAGAATCTCTTGAGCACCTTAGAACACTTAGAACAGGCTCAAAGTCAGCTGATGAAATAAAGAAAGTTGGTAGGAAATAGACAGGGAGTATAGAGCACAGCTATTACATAATCAGATGCAGACTTGACTCATTCTACTTGTCTTTTCTAATAATCAGAAGGATTTCTTTCTTATTTTGTTTGTTGCATTTTGGACTTTGTAATACTAATATAATACTTTAGTAGCATGGAAAGATACAAAAAAAAAAAAGAACCTCCATTTTTGCCTTTCGTTGCTTGAGAGCTAAAACTCGACTTGAGTAACTAAAAGCTCTTTTTCTCTCTTTCTTTTTATCAAAACTCTATAAAACTTCCCTCAAAGGATACCCACTCTAAAGGAGGATTTGGACATTTGCTTGGACTAGGAACTCAATTGCTTGCTATGTGTTTTTGGAGTAAGTTGCCAACTGTACAGTCAGTTGAGAGCAAGCTTGTACGAGGGCAACGTGAGATCTAGATAGGACTGCTGTATCAACAACGAGCCAGCCTATTAGACTAGTACCTTGGACGATAGTGCTACAATGTGAGAGGAATGCATATCTTTGAGATCAGACCAGTGAGAGTACTCTTGAGTGAAAACTAAAAATGTTTCCTTTATTCTAGTATCCAATAACAAGTGTTTACTATTTCGTAAGCTCTTCTCTTTTATATTTGATTACCTCCCCAGTGCCTACTTGATTGCACACGATTGTGGAACAACTTAGAGATTTTGACTTTCTGGCTTGGTATTACCTACTTTTGTAAGGACAGTAAAATACATTTGTTTCTTATTTGAAACTACATACCTCTACTACAAAACAAATCTTAAATTTTCTTTACCATCTTCATTAGTGATATTCTATGAATTATAAGAGTTGATCTTGGTAAGAGACTAGTTAGGACAATTTATATTATATGTTCCTACTTGTTCTAGAGCTTAATGGTAAAAATAACTCAGATAACCTTCAGTAAGGTAGCAGGTTTAGAAAGCCTAGCTAGTCCTTCACTCAGCCTGTATTACATCTATAAGGTTTAGTGTGAGAGTGTAGATGAGGGATAGATTAAGTATAGTAAGGCTCAGGAGAGGTTTACTGACTATACCTACTAAAGAGCTTGTTACGGTATGTGTAATAAAATGGCAGGTGAGCTAGAGCATTCACAGTGGCAGATTATTTTATTTCTTTATTGTTTTCTTTTATTATGTAATAGTTTGAAGTATATGGAACATTATGACTCAAAAGGAGTCTGTGGGATAATTCAAGTAGACAAATACTAGTAAATACCAATTTGTATATAAGTAGCTAGAACAATTAGTAAGGACTTTAATGAGTTCTCTTTATCAGCTCTGATAAAAAGTGTGCACTTAAGTTAGTCCTGATTTGAGTCCACTACAATATGTAAAGGTAGATATTTTAGAGGGATTTATTACCAGATGAATTTAAATTGATCTTATGGTCTTTATGCTATTTTTAGAATTATAGCTAAGCCCATTCTTTGTTTAATCATTTTTTTAATACCTTTTTACCTTTCTCTCTTCTACTAACTCTTTAGCATATAACTGTCACATTTTTCTTTTATTTTGATATAGCTAAACAACATTTTCTTTTGCCCCTCTTCAGCAAGTGTAACTAGAACAACTTGGAAGACTTGGATAGCCTTATGCTCTAAGAGATAGAACTCTTAGTGTACTTTGGGGTAGAACTTGTCAGTCATATGGTTAACTATAGTAAAGTACCTTGCAAAACACAGCCAGATATGACATTATACTGCTGGATTGACAATGAACTAGTATAGCTAGACTAAGAACTAGTAAAGACTATTACAGTACAAAAGGAAAATGTACTTATTTCAACTCAGAACTAGTATACTTTACAACAGAACATAAAAACAATTCTATTTCTTATATTATATTTCTATCAAGACTGTTTCATACTAATTTTACCTTTTCTTTACTTTCAAGACAACTTTTTATATCTCACAAGTATATTTTTAAATTGCATTTTCATCTTTTGAACTCTTTTTTTATTCTTCTAATTTAATTTCTCTTTATGAATGACACTTAAGGACTAACATCATTGTTTCATCTATGATTCTAGTAATTCTCTTATTTGTTTTGAAGTTGTTTTGTACTCAAATACCACCAACCAAGGAAAACACAAAACATCCTTGTTATTATTATTTTAAAATTAGTAACCAAAACAACAATAGAAGATTGGAATGCAATATATAAATTGAAGCCAATACTGTTCTCTCTATTATTACTAAATACAATCTCTGAACTTGACAAAACTCTGGATATTATATTCTTTTTTATTTCTTTGGTAATGTATTTATAAACGAGTTCCAGACCTTAAAGTAATTGTTTTATTATTTCTTTCTTTTTTATTTATTAAATTATGGTATTTTCATATTATAGTTATTATACTATATTGTTGTTAATTACTTATTTAAATAAAAAAAGCAATAAATGTTAAAATAAATCATAATATAATATCTATTTGTTATAGAGTAATATCAAAGGTAATGGAGTAAATAAAATAATTACTTTGAGATCCAAATAATATTCAAAACTCACTAACAAGTATACTATCAAAAAAAAAAAAGAAATGTAAAATCTAGAGTATTGTCAAATAATGTCTGGAGATTATATTCAATGACAATAGAAAAAATAATCTTGGTTTCAACTTGTATGTTGTACTCCAATTTTTTGTCACTATGTTAGTCACTAACTTTGGAGTAACAGTGTTGTCAGAGTACAAATTAAAAAGAAAATATATAAAGAGGAAAAATAGACACAAGTAATGTTAATTTGCAAACTAGAAAACTACATTGTAACTATGTAGTATATATATTAAATCCAAAAAAGAAAATGTATATAAAGCATAAACTATAATGTAATTATAGGAGATTGACAAACTAAGAAATCTACTATGAAAAGGAGAATAATAATAATAAATAAATAAATAAATAAAATAAAAAGAAAATAACTATGAAATTCTAAATATAACATTACTCTATGTTAAAGTTAATAAAAAGAACTTATTAGAGTTCTTACTAGTTGTATTATACTATTTGTTTGTTTGTTTGTATATATTTATAAACCCAAAATCAAATGAAAAGAAAAATAAATAATAACTTAGAAAAAATAATAATTCATAATACTGAGCTTTTTTTTACCTTATATTCTATTAGTACTTTTTCTATCTAAGTCTTTTTTTTAAGTCTTTGTTATCTAGCTAACTCATACTTCTGTTAGAATTCATTGTCAAAGTCTGAGAAAATAAAAGTATTTAGAGTATTAGAAAAAAATATAATTATGGTTAAAGTTCAAGAAAAAAAGAATTTGATAAAGTTCTTTTATCACTTTGATCAAATAATGATTGTATTACTTATGCATTAAGGACTTTTGAGGCTCAGCCTTAAGGGGAAGAATACTATTATATACATAATTTTTGTATTTATTTTCTTTCTAATTCTTTTTATTTTAATTAATTTTCTTTTTTTCATAGTAGAACTTTTAGTTTTTTAATCTCTTGTAGAATTATATTGTAGTCTATATTTTATATATATCTTCTTTTTTGGACTTGATATATATACCAAGTAGTTATTGTAGTAAACATTGGTTGAGATGATCTAAGTTCACACTCTAAGTCAAAGTTGACAAAAAAAACTCATTAGAGTTCTTGCTAATTGGTCTAGCTACTTATATACAAATTTCTTTTGAGTCATAGCATCCTACATACTTCAAACTTGTTACAAACTTCATTCAACCATAATTTCACAAATACTTGCACAATTCCCACAGTCTAAGATGCATCTGGAAGCCCTTAAAAAGACCTTTCAAACGATGTCTTAAACATGTCAAAGTGATCAGTACTCACTGAGATATTAGTTAATTAGTGCTGGACACCGATCAGCAGATATTTCGGGAACTGTCAAACATGGACATTTGCTTTCACATGCACATAGAAGCTCTCTTTAATATGCTTCTGACAATCATAAATAGACCTTAGGGCAATAAGATTCTGTAAAAATAAGAGGACCTCAAGGTTTAACATAACATTGATCTATTATCTATAGATGCATATCAATTCTTGAATACAAATAAGAACTGCTCCTTTTATGATTAAGTTATTACTATTTCAGTCACAAAAGAACTGTCATATATAGAACAATAGGCAGTAGAACATGTAATGCTCTGTTCAGGTGCATAGACCATTTTTATATATATATAAGACTTCATAGTCTAAGGGTTAAACCTCAAACTTAACAACATTTTTTGTTACTTATCTACTTTATATTTTTAAACTTTTTAAAGAACACCTTTAGCAATTACAAACTAGTAAATGATCATTTGTAATAAAACTATTATATAATAAATGAAAATAAAAATAAAATAAAATAATCTACTGTTGTAAATTCTTTAGTTTACTTACCATTTTATTACAGTTATATTATAGTTTTCTAGTTTGTAAATTAACATTATTTATATTTATTTTATTTTTTTATATATCTCTTTTTCAACTCATACTTCAATAACTCTATTACTTTGAAGTTGATGACCAATATAGTAATAAAAAACTAGGATATAACACATAAGTTGAAACTAAGGTCATTTTCTCTATTGTCAATAAAATAACACTTTGAACCTTATTACTACCTTCAATACTACTTTATGTATGATAAGTTATGAGCAAATAATGAGTTAAAGAAATAGTCTATTATAAGTCTAAATAAATCAAACAATATAAAACAAACTTTAATTATTTAACACAA
>Ga0153955_100486_pt1 | contig 18555 bp, 21 predicted proteins | sample TSFL039MetaG_FD_104744 | JGI IMG/M metagenome (GOLD analysis project Ga0153955, IMG submission 104744) | Attine ant fungus gardens microbial communities from Florida, USA - TSFL039 MetaG | ecosystem: Host-associated > Fungi > Mycelium > Unclassified | place: USA: Florida, Wekiwa Springs...
CTGTACGTATATTCATCATATGTACACTTATCACGAACGCTAGACATGTAAACTATTTTACGAAGCCACAAAATCACGTCAATTCTGGCAGCAGGTCCTCTGTTCCACTGGGCCCTGCCGACACAACTTTTCCAAGAAACTCTCTAGTTGCACCCTTCAGGAAGTAGAGCATTGGGCTACACAAAGATTGAATATCTATGAACGCTGGGTTTTGGATATGCCACTTGATCTTCGATTATGTGTTTTCCAATATTCAAGAGAAGCAAGGATAACTGAAAGTGAACTACTACCGGGTGGACGATGGTTGCTGACTAGCAGTCATTCGAGTCAGTATATTCTGTACGATTTACACATGCAATTGGCTCAACCGCAAAAACTTGCTAATCCGGGGAGATATGACCATCAAGATAGGATCATAGATGAACTCTCCTCTCTCAGAATATGGGTCAATAATTCCAAAGAACATCTATGCTTTCGTTTTGTTGTTTGGAATCGTCCTGGACAATTAGAACGTGAGTATTTCTGACTTGGAGACTTGTTGTTAACCTATTCTCTCCAGAAGGTGATGTAACACGAACGTTTATCTACGAGACCAACATCTTTGAAGACGGAGGGGATTTTACATGCACTACAAAAACCTTATACTCCAGACGAAGTTACTTCTTGTGCAGCAAACCGAGTGTGGCTCTTTCGAAAAAATATTTGATTGAAGTACAAATAATCGGGTGCAAGAAGAATGAAAACTGGAGACTGTCTCTCATTGAATACAACATCAATGACCCAGAACAAGCCGAGACAATTGTACGCATCAGGAAAAAGGACAATGCACCTGTAGTGAGTGCTTTCTCATACCTTCAACAATTCTCACTGGGGTCATTCTTTCTCAGAGAAATATCTTCATCACAACAAATGATATTGTGGTAGCAGTTGGGTTTGAATTTATCAGCCTCTACTCCATCCAAGATCTCAAAATGCATCACAAACAACTAGTATTGCCACGACAACGTATCAAAATGAATTTTCATACCATTTGTCGACCATTTTACGATCGAGGTTTCAACTGGATGGTTAATCTCTACAAATACGAGTTCTCCCTCATACGATTACCTCTGGATCTAAGCAGTCCTCCTCGTATTGTTACACTCGGTCGTAATCCTGCTGAGCCTGGCCATGGATGGTTACCTGGCTTGGTAAGAGAGGATGCCGCTCTTGCTATGTATGGTGACTGGACTGCAAAAATCGTAACATATTCCTGGGATGTGGAGATGACACACTGCGTGTTTCAGATGAAGGATATCAGGATTCCGGAGGTTGCTAGCTTTCCCAGTGAGCTCTCTAACATTGGGCTTGATATGACTAGTGGGCGACTTGTGTTCATTGATCGTCGGAATTGCATAGTTTTGGACACAGCGCTACGGGTTGGCCCTATAGCCAATTCAAATAGGTTGTTGTAGAGATATCTACCATGTATCTTATCATCAATTCTAGTCTTCACTCATTTAAGGACCCATTGTATACTGAGTTTGGCCATAATCATGTAAGCCACTCACGTTCACATGGCCACGAGGCCTCAAAGCTTCACTTTTTTGCATCGAAGTATACTGTTCATCTTTATTCATGGATAGCCCCAGTGGATTGTTACATACAGGTAGGTTTCTGCTAATCATCAGTCTCTTGTCTTTGAGCCACATTCTTGAAATAACCAGGATCAATTCTGCTTACTGAGGGAAGGCGACAAAGAACAGATGTCTTACTATTACTGGATCAGTTTATTACAAAGAACAAACTTCATTGGGGAGCAGAAGCTACAAAAAAGGAGCTTGAAATCCTTATTCTAACTCCTCTCACTCAGTTGATTGAGCAGGAGAAGCAATCTGACAAGACCTCTCAAAATCATCTTGAAACTCTTAGAAAACTGGCATTAAACCCATACCACCTTCGAGAGTTCACCAAACTTGTCCTCAATGGTGAATATCTCTACAATGACTTTGCAGTGAGTGGCACCACCATTCATCAATAGTTTTGATCTATGATATCTTTTCAGATCATGTCATTATCAGCAATTGACACATTTGAGAAATTTGGCCGTCTTGGGTTCAAGGTCAACAACTCTTATCCTATCAGTCAAGTTCTCGAAATTATCAATTCACGAGAGTTCAAAGGCCGACACTCTTGTCATTTTCCTGACCAAACAATCATCAATCAGCTAAATGAGGAACTGATTTTTAATATTGACCTTTTTGTTGGTGTGGTAGGTACTGAATACTGATTGGATGTAATATCACTCAACTCCAGCTTTTTTAGTCTGAGCAGATAAGAAGAACTCTTATTGACAGCTATGCACGATTTCTTGCTCTTGCTGAAAATATCAGCCTTTCTCTTGTAGAGATATGGCTTTCTCGTCTAGATGCACATCATCAGGCAATTGAAGTTCGATGTGGAGTTGAAAAACAAACAAATTGGACCTATCTCTCAGGACGTACAGATTATCTATTTATAGCTATCACCACATTAGATGCAGAACAGAAACCAATTTTTTGGCCAGAAAGAATCACATCAAGAGATCTCAAACTCCAAGCTTGTATGTCATTTCTTTGTTTTAACTATATGGCTACTTAGTACTTCAGTCAACAAAACATATACAGAGTTCATTGACCATATTAATGGACAAATATATCAAACACTAGCCCCAGAAGCTGATTGGGAAGCTTTAGTACTTGAAGCAAAGGAAGCCTCATGGTTCACTTCATTTGCAGGTCAGTCTTTATCTCTTTCTTATCTGTTCAATTGGTCAATGATCATCATTAGCCAAATCATCATCTTTGTACCAGGCAATTGCCACATGCTGTTTAGCGTGCGTTTTCTCTCATCTCTTAACAATAAAGAAATAAATCAAATTCTAGAGGGCACTATGGCCAACAAAAGCATTGTATCATGAAGTTCTGCTTGACCAGTGGACAACACTGGGTATTTGGCATTGTTAACAACTCTTCTGCCATAGCCTATGTGACAGAGGTACTTGATAACTGTGATCTTGATAAGACAAATGATGTGGTCACTCTACTAATACTCTGGGTATGTTTGTGATTCAATATCTTGAATAAGTTTTGGTATGAATTGAAATTAGATGGGGTTGCCAGGACTCATGCTTGAGCAGCTAGTTTTTTCACACCTTGTCCCTAAAAAGGTCATTAAGAGGTTCGAATTCCCAAATGAATCAGAAGATAACCCTCAAAAACGGGAGGTCTACAGAGATGGGCAAAGAGAGTTGCCTAAAGATGTTGAAGCAGTAGAAGAGCAGGATGAAGATGAGGATGAAGATGAGGATGAGGATGAGGACAAAGATCTAGTGACTGCAATCCATAGTCTCCAATTGTAATTTTTCTGAGGCACAATCACCCTTTGTAATAATAGCATCTAATAATGTCAAAACTTGAGCAGTGGCCATCACTGGGTTTTTGGTATGCTCAATAATTCCAGTGCAACTGCTTATGTGACTACAATACTTGACAATTCTAATCGCCAAAGAACCAAGGATGTCATCACACTGTTGATCCTCTGGGTATTTTACCAAATATCTTCACAAATATATACTAACATCAAATTTTAGACAGCGTTACCTGGATCAATGCTCGAGAACTTCATATTCTTACACCTCATCCCTGGAAGTGTCATTGAGAGGTTTGAATTTCCATAAGAATCAGAGCATGATGATTGTAAACAGGCTCCTCAGAATCAAGAGGGAGAAGCAGGACATGAGGATTGGAATACGGACCCAGAGGTCGAAGATAACGACGAGGAGGAGGAGGAAGCAGAAGAAAACCTAGTAATTTCAACAAATAATCTGCGATTGTAAATGATATAATTGATTTATTGTTGAATTTGTTCCACATCACCTAGATTGGTTGGCATTGTAAGAATGGCCATTACAAATACTTGTTGCCCGCGTTCTAAGTCTGACAATCCTTACCAGATTTAACACTTCGATTATTTCTCCAACAATGCTGCAACGGTGAATGCCGAACCCCAAGATGATATGAATCCATGACCACCGTGTCTTGACCCAGGAGTAAGTAACAAGACTTGAGCTCGGTAATGAGGGCTTACCCATAATTGAAAACAACAGCAATAGTACCACCTTCTTTTCTCGGGACTCGTTGACATTCAATTCTAATTCCTCCATTCCTCATTGGCCTTAAGCCAACAAGATCCTCGGAGACCAAGGGTAACAAATCTTCAACGATTGGATGCCGAACCCGTCGTATTTCTGGGGGAGCTAGTTCGGGACACAGGGCAAGCCCTCTCCTAAGTAAATCCATCCTTGTCTCCTCTCTGGGTAATGGGTACCTGATGCAAGGATTCGCAAACACCTAAGAGAGATCATCCATGTTACGTACCAATCATTCACCTCTTTGACACCTCCGACTACAACATCTCCATTCTTCCTAGGTATTATATACACCCAGTGCTTCCCAGTTAATGTCCGGCCAAATCTTACCCAAGGGGCTCTTAGAACAATAGTCTGGCCCCTCGCTGGATAGACATCCTGATCCTCTACGCCTCCAAGAAATCGAGCACCCAGGCCAGTACAGACAATAAGACTATGAAGAGAGACCTTTCCTGCTAGTGTTTCCCTCATCTGGCGGTCACTGTGAAAGATATAAGGTCCACCTTGCAGGATTTGGTCGATGTGCTGTACGGTGCCCCGATAAATTGCACCTCCTTTGGAAAGAAAACGTGCTTGAAGGTATTGAAGATACATTGGGACATCAATGGTGAGGGTTTCAAACTCGACGCCACGAGTTCCGCCTGCTAATGCTGCATCGCTCGATATGTCTTTCCACTGTATCAAACTGAACACCTATAACGGCTCATGTCATGACACTCACGCCTGGATAATACTTCAATTGTGCTCCATCTCCGTAGCCTTCTTCGTAAAATTCCTGTTGCTGAAGACGTAGGAAACAACCCTCTGCGGCTCCTTTTCCGGGGTCCGCCAATTTCCACATATATCCGAACGTTTCTTGGTCAATCTCTTCGTGCAGCTTATATAATGCAACATGTAAATAGGACAAGAGCGAAACTTACTGTATAGTCGAGCATCACTCCCGGAAAGAGTTACATGATGTGCTCCCTTACATCAATTAGTGATATTTGGAAGGGATAGAGCACCATCCAACTCACTGCCCAGCAACTGGTGTATCTGGAATTACGCTCGTCCCCGGGAAAGACGTCAGCGACTATCGTCACATGATAATCGCCTTGCTCTTGAAGAACGATTGCTGTAGTCAACCCAATGACACCTATAGGACCGGACCACCTGGACATCACTTATCATAGGTCTAGAACTGGATCCAAAGCTTACCTGCACCTAGAACAACGATTTCCTTTCTTTCATTCATGAGTATCAAGGTAAAGAACGGCACAATTCAAACCCCAGATCTTTCCAGAAGATGCTGGCACATGGAAAATATGTCACATGTACCATTTAGATCAGAAGGATCTTGTGAGGTATGTTCTGATAATCAGACAATTACAACAGCTGGGCCAGTACTCCGAAGAGAAGGATTCGTGCCGTGATGTCAAGGTTTCAAGGCTCGTGTAGGGAAGTCAGTGAACACGAGTCTAGAAAGTGAAGCATGTCCGAGGAAGGCAACTGACTGGCCAAGAGCCACTCATCACTTGGACAGCTTCGAGAACGAAATGGTGAGCTTGTGGACCGTGTTGGATGGGAATACAGTATCTACTTGCTCCGCGCACGAAGCAGTAGCACCGCAAACAGAATAAACAGATTCCATACCAGAACAGGGCTTATCAGCTTTGAAGAGTCGAGCAACCTCTGACTCAAGATCATCGAGAACCTACAATACACAAACCACCCGAGAGGTATAGAGATATAGACAAGCTGTAGAGGAACATTATAATTTTGGACCAAACTTTATTGTGTGTCGGCAGGTTCGGGCCGCCATCAAACCTGAAATACGTTTAGTTCGAATGTTACGCTAGGACAGTCATGTAAGCTCCGAGTATGCCTCTCTTCCTGCATGAGCTTACGACTCCTTGCAGATGCCTATGCTTTCAGGTCCCGCTTGGGACGCATATTGGGCGACTAACCTTGCAATTGGTGCTACATGGTTTTACTTCGCTTTCAAAAGTCACCAGAATCCTAAAAGGGATCTGAGAACCTCGATTTTTCTTCTTGCACACACAATATACATTCTTTATCTCATTCTTATCGCAAAACCCGAGAATATCTTTCATGCCCTTGACCTCCCCATTAACACACCCCCAGATTCAATCAAGGCTTTATTAGTCCAGAGATCCGAGTTTGGCGACGTACCTAAAAATCTAGGACTTTTACTCGAGCGACTTGGTTCTTTTGACATGCGATTACTTTACGTTCGGTCCGAATTTTGTCTCCTCTGTCGTAGTCAAACCTTTAACACCTGACTAGCTTCGGACACCATGCAGTTGCAACTTGCGAGTGGTGCTCTTCTTTTGAAGATTTCTCTCTCTTTTCTTTACCTGCGGCATTGCTTTCATACACTCACGAGGCAGGTGTAATTGGGGTATGGTTATCTGCTGTATTCCTTCGAGGTATCATCATTTCTGAGTGTTTCCAGCTCCTGACGTCAAGTTCTTCAACACGCGGGCACTTACGGTCGTTGGGCATCGGCACTCTCATCATCTCATGCCTGACTGAATTTTACTGGATCGCTACATCACCAATACAAATTCCTCAACAGCCAGGCGACAAACCAACATGGATGGTATGTACTTGCCCCCTCCCCGGAACCACAATTGTACCTTGTTAGATGCACGATCAACTACTCATATATCGTCACATGCTCTTTCTCGTACTTCCGCTTATCATCTACCAATTGCCGACAATTTCTATTCCGATCCCAATCCTTTCCAATATTCTGTCACCCCCTGTCACCCTATCGGTGGAAGAGAAGCACCAACATTTCGCAGCAACACTTCGCACCCTCGAACATCTCCTTTCTACACTTCATCTTGATCAGTTTACTAGAGTTACAATTATGCGAACGCCGGAACTTCGAGATCGTGCAATTAAATGGTGGGACGAAGAAGAGAAAGAAGGCCAGTGGATGTTAGAGGACGAAGAATTCAAAAAGACTGCCAAGATGGTTGGGCTGGGATTTGGGCAGGGACCAAGTGATACGGACGAGGACGATGAACCGCTGCGCAGAAATGCGTCGATGGCATTACGTTCACTTTACGACGGCGCTACACCTAGCGAGCATTGGTGCTAACTTACCATAGGAATCCATGAGGCTGTATTTGAGACAACCTCGGACTTGAGACCATTGCCCGAGATAGTCATCTTTTCACTTGTCAGATGCCCACGAGGAAGGAAGGTTGATCCGAATAAGCCAACGAAAGGACGTTGGGTCCCTGTTAATTAACCTCAAAAAGCCAGATAGCGTGGAGAACCAGAAGCCCCAACGTTGTGTGGCGGTGTCCTATTCAACAAGTCTACACTGCCGCTATCATGATAATTTGAGATACTCATTTTTCTTTGATAATTATTCCTGGAAAATGCTTGTGATCGATCGATCGCAGGATTTACCATGAATGGTTGAGAGCCGGGTATTTTATGAGGGATTTGATGGCTGGTAGATGGATACCCAGCCTCCACCCGAGAGATGGTATGCTCTGGCTCCGGAGACATTGTATATTCATCAGGTGGTGGAGTTTGGATAGGGATGGTTGGGCTTTGCTGCCGTGTATCAATCATTGATGCATCACCGCCCGACGAGTGATGCGCCTTGGTGCCGTGCTCAAAATCCTGCGCACGTAGGCAGCAATGCCTGAGAAATCGGTGATGAATATAAATCAGAAGGCATCCAGCAAGTAGCCCTGCTAGCGCTGAGGCCACTAGGAGTTCAACAAATTCAGGAATTGTGAAACTGCCGTCGATCATCAGTGATGAATTATGTGATTTGGTCCTGCCTATACAAAGAGGAGTTAGCAGCAATTCCCTAGCAATTCCCTTTTGTTAATTCTATGCCTACAGGGTACGTGTGTATTAAATCCCAAAGTTAGTAGGTCACTTCTCCAGGGTACTATAGCCAGAACGGAGGGTGCTTGAAGTTGAGGGGACAGTTTCTAGGTGGATGCGAGCTTGTGTTGATAGGGTGGTAAGATGGAGGTGATTGATACTTCATTGCCCCTTTTAAGGATCTGAGGAGATCTTTCCATCACTTATGAGAAAGATGAATAAAGGTCATTTATAGGAGCCCAGATGAATACGGACCTCTCGACTGCCGTCACCATCCGCAACCAGTGAGAACACCCAACGGAGGTCAAGGCTCGGTTGTTGCCAAGGATGCTCAGGGCAGAGAAAAAATATACGAATTAAGCCAACCATAGACGAAGATACCCAAGGACTAATATAGTAGGATAACAACACAAGCTTTAGCGCAGACCCAAATGACTTTGAAGTACTTCGAACTACAACGGACGGCAATTTACCCCGTGAGACCAGATCATATAACTAGTAAATAGGACAGGTGCTACTGAAAATGATTATGTGACGACGAACAATCAAGATCTGTCTCCTTCCATTTCCATGATAGATAAATTTGTCTGCTAAGGGAAAGCGTAGAGCAGAAGACCATATGAGGGCCATGAATAACACTACAATGTCATCAAGGCATGCAAACTGTTCAAGTACAACAAGAAATTGGACAGTGGTATACATAACAGCCGAACGGACAGTCAGACTTAGGGGTCAGATCTCGAGTTTACCCAAACCTGCAAGAAAAAGTACGACAAGATATCCCACGAGAAAGTGGTTCGAGTGGGTCATTCAACTCTTCCTTGGGAAAGGCATGTCTGGAATCAGATAATGTACTTGTTTCCCTTCAACTCCTCCAGGTCCGAAACTACTTTTATGCACGAGGCTGTTACCATCGTGATTTAGCTGTAGCTTTTTGGAATAATGACCGTAAGCTGTTACGCCAGAAGAAGCACCAGGAGTTGTAGGAGTGGTGGGCGAAGATACGTAAGAAACCGCGGGACTGGAGGTAGTTAGTCTTGGAGGACCCGAAAGGAAAGAATCGTAGACAGGGACAGGTTTTCGAGGCATCCTTCTGGGTATGTTTGATGAAGGTTCTTTAACATACATTTGGTGGTTGAGATCGGTTGAAGGAGAATGAGTTGAAGATGAGGCGGAGTATGACCTGGCCATATCGATATCTGCTGATGGAAATGATGAATGTGAAGAATAGGTATGAACATCAAGGGAGGGTGTTCTGTCATAAGACTCATTGGAGTAAATCAAGTTGTTTCGTGATAGAATGTGTGATGAGCTCGGTTGTTGGAGGGAAGTGTTTGAAGAAGAGATGGGTAGAGTTGCCAGCGCAAGACCTCCTTCAATGTCGTCGAAGGGATTCGTATAGGAAGCAGGAGAGCTAGCCAGTTTCTCTACCGAGGATGAACAAGGTATTAGTTTTTCCTTTCTGTGCTGGCCATCCCTAGCACAACCGGCCCTCATTGTACCATTCTTCATGAATTCATGACTCATTGCGGATGTTAGGTCACAAGAAGCATGGTTTCTTCTTTCGAAGTGAGCAGAACCTAAACCATCCCGCCCGTAGTTGTGTTTAGCGCCGGTAGATTGCCCTCTAATTTCAGGTGCGCCTTTCCTCTTTCGCAGCCAAAGGTACATGGTGAGAACAATGATAAGGAATGCAACGGCTCCCGCAACGACTCCAATAATAATGCTCACTTGCGAACTGTTTCTTCGAGTGGTAGACTCTGGGGTGGTTGTTGCTCCCGAAGACATTGGTATGGGTAGATTCAAGGATGAGGACATGGAAATTGTGCTTGTAAGGGTAGTACTCAGAAGGCACGACGTATCAGTCCCAAGTTGAACATAAAATGGATCTGTCTGATCCTTGTATGTTGAATTGAGGTCTGCAAGGATTCGATACCATCCCGTGGATACGTTTACATTCCAAGGTACTACAGAGGTTTGGGGAAGTATGTCTTGCGTAATCGAGACTCGGACTGGCTGCGGTTGGGAGGCACCTGAAGGTACTGAATATACTTGGTCATCGGTGAAAGTATTGACATGTGAGGTTTGGGAAGACGGAGGGGTGACACCAATATTGGTGGCGATAAGGTCAAGCGGTAAAGGTGGACCTGCGTATATCCAGGTGACGTTGACAGAGGTGCAGGCAGTCAAAGAAGACTTAAAGCCACGTAGGAAGAGAAAAGGCGACGGTACAGAGCTATGTGTTGGTGTTGGATCTGAAAACGCATGTAAGCATTGAATAGGTGTTGGGGGTGATAGCTTACCTTGTCGTCTCTTCATCAGAGGCGTCGCGCCTAGTCCATTTACGCCTTCAATTAAGAAGGGTAGAGATGGAAGGAGAATCGTAGGAGCTAGCCCTGGCATCATGACTCGAGACCTTGACCTGTTAACCAAGTAGTCTGTGGGTAACGTTCACTGTGCTACAGTGAGACGAAGATGCATCGCCGCTTAAAGCCGACCGCTCATCTTCAAATTGACACACATCCCAGCACCACATGCATCTTGATGATAACCACAGCACACTCCCAGGATATAAATAGTCGATTACTTGTAACAGTTTTGCCTTGACCACGATTTAATGAATGCTATCTCAGAGATATTAAGTTCTGCCAGAATAGGAGTAGCGCTGCGGCCTCAGGTTAGGAGCAATTTAGCCTAATCATGTACCAGTCATGAAGTGATGTCAAATAATTGTAAAGGCTGCAGCATCGCAAATAAGCATCGTGGATAAACCAGTGTTTGGATCGACGCATATAGATCTGCTCAATGTCTTATTATTTAGAAAGAGACAGCCTTCGTAGGTTCAGTGGTCTAGTGGTTATGATTTCTGTCTTACACACAGAAGGTCCCCGGTTCGAACCCGGGCTGAACCATCGTTTTCGTGGTTTTATTCCACCTTACTGTCTGTTTACGATGTAGAGATGCGGTGTTAATGATTCAACCTTGGTACATGAACTCTTTTTGGTTGTTAGCTCTGGCTTTAATCGCGAAGGAGCTTGCGTCAAGATCTTTCGAAGTATTCACTTTGTCGCCGAGCAATTATAAGACCCAGAAATCCGTCCCTTGCCCATGTTTAAAGTTACATCTCAAATGGACCCGGTCCTCAATCTGTATTCTTTTGGCATTTTCGGTCATCAATAAGTTGTCAAATATTGCGCTGCAGACCATAGACAATTCAAAGAAAATCAAATCAAGGCTGTTTTTCATGTCGTATATTCATCACTTGCTCTGAGCACTGACTTGAAGCCAGATCCTGGCTCTGGATAGTGAAAGCTGGTTTTTTTTTAATGCGAGCTAAATCGGGGATATCATTCATGAGCGTTCCAGGAGTTTTCAGGTATTTTTACCTTTTCTTGAGACTTGTCAACATAAATCTTCTGAGAGGTACCGCCGAGAAAAATCCGATGTACAGGGGTGGTCTGGAACTTTTCTAAACTCAGCATCCACTGGGATTATCCAAGGTTGAATTAGAAAGAGAATCTTACACATGCTGGATCCCTTGCAATGAGTAGAAAATTCTCTAAGATATCAAAAAACAATGCCTGTGCACTAGACGGCTGATCCGCCTCCTAGAATTGATTGCTACAGGGGCAGGATAATAGGATGGCATTACACCGCCACCGTATCTTCTGGTGAATTTTGGCATTTGGCCAGCTAGACAAAACCAAATCGTTCATTGTTGTCTCCAATTTCAATTTCAATCTTTATGCTTGCGCACTAACATCCGCCACTGTGATCATTGCGCAAATTACAGACCTAAAACCACTCTGTCCCTACCAAAAAATCAAGCAAACGAGTCGAGATTTCATCAGCCTTCAATGTAAACCTCTCAGATTCCTACTGGCCAACAACGAACACATCATTTCATTGTGTCTGGATATTTTCAGAGAGGTTCCTGAAATTCAAAACAGAGCTCATTCTACGATTAGCTCTAGCTCGTTTGCAGGATTTCTATGATATCCAAGCTACACTCTCCGGATGAAAACCCACGCATGTCTTTGTTATGATCAAAATCTACTGTATGTAACAAAAAAACTAATCATGGATTCGGTCGTCGTGGGCAGTTTCCACAGCTGATAAATCTCGAACCTCATGGCACTTACCCGAAAAAAACATGTGCTTTTTTCCCGTAGTCACAGAACTCTGGCAATGACTTCCCTTGAACCAATTTAACCAGTGATGTCTGAGACATTGATGGAGAGACCCCTGATGTTTGAAGGAAGTCACATCGGCTAGATGAAAGCTAGATTCTCCAAGTAATATGAAGTGGGGAAGTTTGTACATCAGGATTAGATAAGTTTAAGTAGCCTGCGTTAACTAGTTTGTCCTCTACAAGGACTGATGAATTACTGTATACTGGCCTTACAAAATGGATAGGCGGCTGAGCTGTGGCATTGGAAATCAGGTGTAGAAATGATATCTAGTAGTGAGCTAGTGACGTCGAGCCCACGCGGCGTTTCACGACCAGCCTTCTGGAGATCTCTTTCTGAGTGGTAAAGGAAGCCAGGGTTTGACCGCTTTCCTACCCAAATTTTGAGTACTCGAGAGGCCAACACGTCGGATTTTGGCGAGTCTGGGGTCAAGGCATCAGAGTCAGTTTTCTGAGAGGAAGAAAAGGTATACTTGTGTAACGCAGCCCAAGTTACGATCAACGCGATACCCGATGATAAACATGTCATCAGATAAAACGCGTGTGGATGTTCTTCCAAGTGGCTGGTTAACTGGCATCATTGATCATAAGCCCTGATGTGGAAAAAAAGTGTAATAACGCGACCCACATTCATACCGAATAGACCGGCCACAAGAGCACCAGTACCAAGGCCCATAGTAGCAATGGAAACCTGTGAAGGAGTGAATCCTGGTTAGAGAGAGAAAATCGATGCCAAGACAGACCTTTAGATCAAGAGCGAGGAGAGCGTTACGATTTGAATCGAGAATAAGCTCGACAATCTCTTGAGTAGACTGGACATTACTCTAGAGAAGGTCATAAGTCAGATAGCAGTAGGTTCATCATTTCAATCACCTCAATGCTCTCGGCTTCAGTAACAATCTCCTCCACCTGCTTCGAGAAGGATTCTAGTAACAGCTCAAGCTCCTCATGATCAGATTCTGTTAAATCGTCCCTTCTCTTCGACAGATACATGGCATTCAGATCCTCGTCTGATTCGTGTGAAAATTCTATATTTTAGGAGCAAAATTAATATTCAAACCTTGGGCAAGAACTTCCTCCAGAGCCTCTTCCACCTACACAGACGATGTAAACATCAAAGTGTCAACATGGAGGTTGCGATGGTAGTACGAACCAATTTCGCTCTATTCTTGAAACTCGCAAGACGACGTGAATAATGGAGTAGCCTCTTGAAACGATCATGATCGATATTGTCTTCAAGTTCTGCTAATAGACCTCCAACAAGATTGCGGATGAAGACCATTTCTGCCTCCAGGGCGCTCATGACAGATAACAATATGGATTCTAGGGCACTGGTGCAGTATTATCAGTTTAGATTTGATCTCCCCATCGACGAGTGTACCAACCGAAATTCGTATGGCAGAACAGTCCCTCTTAACTTCAAATTATGCTATGATACAGAATGAGAATAGTAAGCCAGAAAACGGACCCATCTCACCTCAAGGTGGTATAAAAACACGGAATGGAGTCTTGAATCTGCAGATCCATATGTGTCAAACAAGATAACTGTGTCTGCTTTAACCAAAGCCCTGATATGAAGTATGTTGACCTGGTGGTGTTCATGATGTCATATGTTTGTTATGAAAAGGAGGAAAACCAACCAAGACAGCTTCCCTTCGTACAAGGATAGTTGGGATTAGATTAGGAACCCTTGAGTCAATTTTACGAAGGTCACGAGCCTGTCGACATGATAAAAAAGAGTCGAATAAGTGAAATGGGCATTACATACATTTAATCCGTGCTCTGCAATCAAGTCGGACTTTTTGAAGTGACCAGATATTGTCTTGACATTTCCTTGAGTGTGCCATCATGTAAATAAAACCACTTGCGGAAGGATCAGGTAGAAGCACCTTCAGCATCGAGTATAGTGCCTAGTCATCTCGTCAATTGGAGGCACACCGATGACAGGAACAAGGACGCACAACGAAGCATAAGATCCGTTGGTTGACGTCCTTTCATGACCTTTTCGAGGATGGCAGCCTTTGTCAAGTCCTCCTGGTCGTCAGGAACGCCGTTGGGATCAGCGGCCCGTGAACGCAATCTAAGCAACCAGGATATGTGCCGGATGCCGACGTAGTTCCTGAATGGTGACATGAATGTTTCCACGTATGATCTAGACGGGGTTTCACAACGAAGAGGAAAGCTCTGAGTGGCGTAGGGAAAGCAGGCATGATGGGACTGCCGTCGAGCTAGACGACTGAGAGAGTATGGGCCGGTATATTTTAAGCACATTCCCACTACATTTTTTCTTGGGGCCGTGATGAAAGCTCCCTGCATGCGCCCAGGACACGAGAAGACGATGGGCAGCTTCAAACAACTGGAGAAATCTTGGCTTCGAACCTCGGCTTGCTCTGCGTCCCGTGATGATGTCACTATGTCACTCAACATCACAAATTTCATGTTATTATCTACGATTCTCCATCTGAGGTCTGGAATTATGGACTCATGACAATCTGCTTCCACTGAGATTCATAGTGGACACACAATCCAAGACTTCGGAAAAACCTTACCAAATAGAGGCTAGCACTGCTTTACACCTTGATATATGGGATCACCTTTCAAGCATGCCAAATGATCGTCTGAATTCCTAGTACAAACGAGGAAACGTTGCATCAGCGTGGTAGGTTTAGTTTTGAGCTGATCGGGCTTACCCGTGTTCGGAAACGATGCAGGGAGCGATCAAGCCTGCTGATTCCCTCTTGGTTATTACATATCTGACGATCGCCTACCGGCGTTGCTTTAACTGTGGCGGCTTCTTTTTATCATAACATGCCTTCGGTTGGGACTTTCTCACCTCTTTCTCTTTCCTTCTGAAATGCTCGAGACAAAGCGACTCCTCGACTCTGCCGCTGTTCTCTCCCGGTTACTCCAAGAGAGTGGGATACGACACGCATTCTATGGCAGTGTTTTTTCAGCTGTGCTTGCTAGCACCACCCATAGTGATGTGAGATCTTCTTGTGAACCCGTCAGACTCTTTGAAACAAGAACGGTCTTCATTGACAGGAGATACTCTGTGTTGTTGAGGGTGGGCAAACCCTCCCCCATCCTTTCAGACGCATCAGGGATGCCATCTCAGGAGAAGAAGACTGGTCGAGTACCCACTCACCATGGTCAAATCGGTTCGTGTTCCATTGTTCTGTGGTGTCTCACATGCTCATTTCATTTTCAAGCCTTCATGTCACGTATCGAGCCTTCATTCCACAAATAGAGGTGAGCACATAAAAATTCCTGAAAGTAGATCATCAAGTGCGCCTACGATTTATCACTAGATTGAAATACTACCAGCTGGTGAAACTGGTCCGCGCCACCTTGATGATACGAATACTATGAAATTACAAAATGTCCCTTTCCTTAATGTCTCGGAATTCCTTCGGGCAAAACTGAACTCATGGATGATGTAGGTGTCAAGAATACAGATTCCATCCAAGTCTCACGCCGATGATTCTTCCATCAGCCGAGGCGCCGAGCGGGATGCTCACGATATCATCTTCATTCTTTCTCGTTACTGGAATCGTGTAGACATCAATCGAATACCTGAACAAGACATGACTTATTTCGTCTCCCGAAACCATATGGCAGGCCCTGCGTGGAGTGCCGTCAGGAGGAAATATGGAATGTAAGCAACAATGTCCGAGTCCGAGCCAGAATTTTCATGAGACATGCACAATGACGGGATGAGCTCAAGTTGGGCCAGAGGTTTTGATTTGCTGACGGATAGTGACTTGGACTGTGTGTTGTAATGCTAAAACAGCTGTCAATGTGATCCGAATTCATGTCTAGGGATTCTCACCCAATGTTGACACCCAGAAACCGGTGTACTCATCCGATGGCATCTCAAGGCTGATTATTTGGGCTCACTGAAGTCAACTGTTCACTGGAACGTAATTTTATGGCGGAAGCTGAGTATCTGACAAATGAGGACGTCGACTGACTGCAAATACATATGGCGTGACGGAGGCTTAAATAAGCTCGGCACATGTTTATGACGCTGGTGGGTTCTGAAAGCATCTAGTGCTTTTAGTCAGCTGTACTACTGTCTCTTTTAGGTGATATGGAAGGTTATCTGGTCATCTGCTCAGAAAGCGGGGCCTGTTATCCCAAGGGATTGAAATTTCAGTATCGCGCCATACGAACAAGAAATGACAACTAAATGGTGTCTGTTGGCTCTGTTCCTGAAGCACATATCTGACGCTTCGTCCCTGTCCTTCAGCGTATCAAGCCATGAGGCTAAGTGGCGCAGGTGGGACTGTCGGTCTATCACGAGGAATGATCAGTCGATATCGATATCACTATTCGTGATCAAACCTATATAAGCGGTCGGTCCGCGTGAATCGTCAAATAGAATCATGGAATTCACACCGGACCTCCAGACGACCTCCTATGGCCGCACGGAAGCAAGATGCCTACAAAGAGCTACGAAGCTTCTCAAAATTTCGCCGAAAGAATCATTATATGACACGAGACGTTCGTGGCTAGAACATATACTCGCTCCAACTACCAAGTTTGCCGCTGTTCGGCTCTCACCCTCTTCCTCTCCTCCTCCCCTCCATTTCCTCTCAGCTGAGCCGTACTGAAGTCATGGCTGATGAGGCGACGGAAAGTCTTTGTTGAATTCTAGCTGTTTCAACATTAGTATCATCGGGCAACGTGCCCGCCATGTCGTTGGTTCCTTACATGGGCTCTCCCTGGGATTTCGGCGGATTGCGCCCGGTGTTGATAAATATTGGAACGAGTCTGTGGATCAGGAGAGCGCCTTGAGGAGAGCATTTTAGACCTAGGCCCACGAGCAGTTCCTTAGACCTCAAGAGTAAAGACTAGGATCGGTGATAAGATATACTTGATAGATATTTTTACAACCCATTTAAACTGTTTATAGGACCCACTGGTAGTGCTGTGTCCAAAACTATGCAGTTCCGACGATCAATAAACACAAGTCGCCCACCAGTCATATCAAGCCCGATATTAGAAAGCTCAATCGGAAAACTAGCAACCTCCGGAATCCTGATATCCTTCATCTGAAACACGCAGTGTGTCATCTCCACATCCCAGGAATATGTTATGATTTTTGCAGTCCAGTCACCATACATAGCAAGAGCGGCATCCTCTCTTACCAAGCCAGGTAACCATCCATGGCCAGGCTCAGCAGGATTACGACCGAGTGTAACAATACGAGGAGGACTGTTTAGATCCAGAGGTAATTGTATGAGGGAGAACTCATACTTGTAGAGATTAACCATCCAGTCAAAACCTCGATCATGAAATGGTCGACAAATGGTATGAAAATTCATCTTGATACGTTGTCGTGGCAAGACTAGTTGCTTGTGATGTATTTTTAAATCTTGGATGGAGTAGAGGCTGATAAATTCGAACCCAGTTGCTACCATAATGTCATTTGTTATGATGAAGACATCTCTCTAAGGAAGAATGACCCCAGTGAGAATTGTTGAAGGCATGAGAAAGCACTCACTATAGTGTCCTTTCTTCCGACACGTGGAATTATCTCGGCTTGTCCTAGGTCATTGGTGTTGTACTCAATGAGGGCCAGTCTCCACCTTTCATTTTTCTTGTACTTCCACCCTATCGTTCGTACTTCAATCAAGTATTTTTCCGAAAGGGCCAAACTTGGTTTGTAGCACAAGAAGTAACTTCGTCTCGAGTATAAGGTTTTTGTAGTGCAAGCGATCTTTCCTCCATCTTCAAAGATGTTGGTCTCGTAGATAAACACTCGCGTTACATCACCTTCTGGAGAGAACAAGTTAGCAACAACCGTCTATGTCACAAATACTTACGTTCTGATTGTCCTGGACGATTCCAGACAACAAAGCGAAAGCATAGATGTTCTTTGGAACTATCAATCCATATTCTGAAAGAGAAGAGTTCATCTATGTTCATATCTTGGTGGTCGCATCTCCCTGGATTAGCAAGTTCATGTGGTTGAGGCAAAGGCATGTGTAGGTCGTACAGAATGTACTGATTATCATAATTGCTGGTCAGCAACCATCGTCCGCCTGGTAGTAGTTCACTTTCAATTATCCTTGCTTTTGTAGAATATTCGAAGACACGCAATCGAAGGTCAAGTGGCATATCCAAAACCCAGCGTTCATAAATATTCAATCTTTGTGTAGCCTGATGCTCTACTTCCTGAAGGGTGCAACTAGAGAGTTTCTTGGAAAAGTTATGTCGGCAGGGCCCAGTGGAACAGAGGACCTGCTGCCAGAATTGACGTGATTTTGTGGCTTCGTAAAATAGTTTACATGTCTAGCGTTCGTGATAAGTGTACATATGATGAATATACGTACAG
>Ga0153955_100487_pt1 | contig 18478 bp, 10 predicted proteins | sample TSFL039MetaG_FD_104744 | JGI IMG/M metagenome (GOLD analysis project Ga0153955, IMG submission 104744) | Attine ant fungus gardens microbial communities from Florida, USA - TSFL039 MetaG | ecosystem: Host-associated > Fungi > Mycelium > Unclassified | place: USA: Florida, Wekiwa Springs...
AAGGCACCCGCACCACCCTCTTACAAGAGATCGAAAACGAGATCAAGAGCGTTGATGACCACAATGTGATTTGGATCAGAGGATCTCCTGGTGTTGGGAAATCTGCATTGGCAGCTAGTATCGCTGCTCGGCTACGGGAACAAGATCGCCATGTGATATCATTCCGATTCGACCGCACACAATCTGCCACCATCACTACGGATGCTCTCTGGCGTGTCGTCGCCCTTGGCCTTGCTCGCCTGTACCCCTCTGTGCGCCAGCACATTCTCAACATGGTCCAAAATGATAAGGTGCCCGAACCATCCGACATGAATGGCAGATTTAAATTCCTGATTGAGACGCCATTATCCAAAATCAATGATGTACCACGTGAGGAGCTTCCGGTGATTGTGATAGATGCATTGGATGAGTGTGGTGGCCTGAGGCACGACTCGTTTGGGAAGGACGATTACAAGGATCTTCTGCATACGCTCAAGCGTTGGGTTCAGTTTGATCACTTGAAGAGATTCAAGTTGGTCATTACTAGCCGGCCAGATGATCGGCTTATCTTCCCCGATTCCATCACCATCCACGATGTTCCTTCTGGCCATAGCGTCAAGCTGGGAGATAGTGTCTCGGATGACATCCGTATATTCCTCCAATCACGACTCAACGACATGAAAATGAAACCTGCATGGATTGCAAACACTCTTGACTATCTCGTTCTTGGTGCTGCTGGTGTTTTTGTCTGGGCAACCACTGTCGCTAACTTCCTTGAAGATGATCCTGAAGTACGTTTTCACATTCTTAAATCAAGGAAGGGAGGGGACGACATAGAGGGGATGGACGATCTGTACTCTCTGTATACCACTGTTGCTAGGACGTCATTTGGATGGATTTCGAAGCAAGAGGTCCAAGGAATCATCTCTGTTATGGGTGCCATGATCTATGCCAAGCAGCCACTGAGTGACGATGCGCTTGCGATGCTTCCTGGAGTCAAGATTGGAACCTCAGATATACTGCGATTATTCCGAAATGGTCTCATGTCCGTCATTGGCTCTGGCGCCATCCTTCATTTCCATCACAAGTCATTTGAAGACTATCTTCTCTCGACTTCGTTTCTACAGGCACTACCTGAGCTTTCCGCTGTTCAGGATCGGAGCTATCATGAGCGTCAGCTTGCTGTGTTATGTTTGAAAACCCTGGTATCATCCAAGCTCCACTTCAATATGTGCAACTTGGATTCTTCGATTGTAAAGAACATTGATATTCAGGCTACTGTCAGATCTACTGCCCCTCTCATTTCATACTCATCTCAATTTTGGGCAGATCACCTTGCTCATATTCCGTCTGATGAGAAGTTGATGGAGGTGGTCAAGTTCGTGATGTATGAGAAGCTACTATTCTGGATAGAGATGATGAGCTTATTGGGTAAAGCATATGAAGTGGCTTTGGTCTTGAAGAGGGCTTTGGCATGGAAGGTGTGTTTGAAAGTCGTCTCTCTGTGATACATCTAATGTTGGCTGGTTAGCCCCTCAACTCTGATAATGAGTTGACATTGTTTATCCATGATGCCCTCCGATTCATTTCTGCGTTTATCGTTCCAATATCTCAGCACGCCCCTCATGTGTATTTGTCGGCCCTCCCTTTTGCGCCTGAACAATCTCGTGTTGCCAGAAAATTCCGTGCGAAGTTTCCTAGTACTCTTGTGATTACAGAAGGGAAACCTAGTCAATGGCCAATGGTGATATTTACTGCAGAGCACCACAAGGATCCTGTGTATCATGTGGTTCTCTCTCTGGATGAAAGCACCTTTGCTTCTATATCAGGACTAAGTGGACAATCTGAAACTATGTATGTCTGCGACTCCGAAACAGGTCATTGCATTTCAGGTCCATTTGATTTGCTTGATCATGGGTCTAGACATGCCTGCTTTAGTCCTGATGGAAAGCATATTCTACTCAAATTTTATTCTTATGCAGTAGTTTTGAACATCGAGACAGGCAGGGAGCGGTTTCGAATTCAAGGCTTTGATTTTGTCTTTGTTCATCATGATGGAAGAATTGCCTCATCACATTGGTTAGATGATGACAGAAACTCTAGACGTCGGACTCGGATTCTGGTTAAGTTATGGGATGTCAGCAATGGTGCACTTATATCAAACAGGCTGTTGGAGGTGAATGATGTTGCTGTTGCCCAATTTTCTCCTAATGGGCGCATTCTGGCCGTAGGAAGGAAGTCTGAGGATGTCATTGAATCATGGAACTTGGAAGATGGAAAGGATCCCCAACGATTCCCATATCCTCCTGGAAGTTTGTCATCCCTTCACTTTTCTCCAACCGGTGACTCTTTGATGGCCGTATTTGAAAAACCTCCCCATATTTATCTGAGATTGGACACAGGGGAGATGACATTTTTCAGCCATGATTTCGACCATGCATTACATATTATTCATTCATCCCTCACTAATTACCTATTCGTCGAACGAGGTAACACAATGGAGATTTGGGACATCTCTGCGACGGGCCCGAAAATGATTCGGGAGACAATGTATCAAGCTACTTCAAAAGTATGCAGTACCTGTCCATCATGCGATGGCCGCAAGTTCTTGGCTGGGTATCGTGATGGAAGCGTGAGGATGTGGAACCTGGACCTGGAATATTTGACGGTAAATCCAGCTCTCACTACTGAAGACAATACCGATATGCCACGAGTTATGAACATCTCACATTCTGGAAGGATGGTGGTCACAAAAACACGGCAATCTCAGAACATCGAGTTCCTGGACACAACTACTGGGGAGGTCATAGCACGTACGGAATTTGACGACTACAAAGATGACGTGGAGATTGCATTTTCCCCAGATGAACATCAGGCAGCATTTTTGTCTGAGTCTTCTATCACCATATGCGATATAATGCATCCGGATAATCGTGTGTCATTCGACCCCTGGCCGAAGAAAGATGTGTCGATTGGCAAGGTCGCCTTTCAAACATGTAACGACCTGGTCATATGCGCCTCACACCATAGCTCAGGATTAGTGCAAGTTTGGCATCGGCAGGATCACATAAGTTTTGAATGCACCTATTCTTTAGACATCGATATCGAAGAATACTCGTACATATCACTGGCACCCGATGGCTTGACCGTCATCATCATGTCCATACTTGGCTTTGCTGCATGTTACTCATGGAATTACGAAACTACCCAGTTTGTTCCTGTCCATTTTGACGATCAAGAGCATATTCATGACGAGCCCTCACCTGAGTACTCATCTGATGGGAAATTCCTCGCATGTTGGTCTCTCTATGACTTCCACGTCCGAGTCTGGGACACACGAACTGGCCAACTTGTTTCCAAGTTTCCGGTGTCAGAGGTGGATGACATTGCCCTCTCATCTGCTCTGATTGACCATTCCCTTGGCGACAGAGTCATTGCTCTTAGGTTCAGATATGGAAACACAATAGGTCTCTTTGATGCCTATAGCGGCCATCTGTACGCTCAGATTTTGGGTCAAGCAAGCGCAAATATGGCGTTTGTACAAGATGGGAAAGCATTGGCATACTATTCTCCCAACTTTGGTTTGAGAATCTGGGACATAGCAGCTGAGTACCGGCATTCCACTCATGGATATAAATATGTGCTACAAGGCATGACCAATGGATGGGTGATGGGTCAGGATGATGAGCCATTGATTTGGATCCCAGTCGACTACAGGGAACATCTTTATGTGCCACCGTTCAAGGTGGTGATTAAGGCACCCCAAATTTCAACTACCCTGGATTTCTCTAACTCAAGGCTCGGCAGAAATTGGACAGAATGCATTAACAAGGAGTGGTTGAGAGAACTTGAACAAAAGGAAAAGGAGGTAGGAAATCTACTGGAGTGAGAAAACGAGGTGCCTCTTGTCCTCAGCCGAAGTACTTGGAGGTGTTCAAGTGAATAGGTGAACTGAAGAATAGGACAGTTTCCACTGAGCTGATTGCCCTCTACCCAAGTTTTTGCTCTCTCGGTATCGTGAAGAGGGTGGGGTTAAGCCACTGAGGTGGATACAACCTAGAAATGCTTCACAAGTACTTTGAGGCAGGTGACATGGACTCGGAAGAAATTGAGAGATTGGAAAGGGAGAAGTGGGTTCAGTAACTGTTCTAACTCTCCTAGCCCAAACTGGACATATCTAAATCATAGTGTATTGTATAGGGTGGTTTGTCCTCACAGAGCATGGTCTGAAACATCTACTTAGAATCTGATGTTGTACCGGTTTGGCCAAAATCTATTACGAAAGCGAATCGAGCGATAATATCCAATTCAACTTTGTCGCAAAGCTTAGTTCTAATATATAGATGAATTAAGTCGTCTATCAATGGTGAGGTGACATTCCTCTAGCTACCGAGCCGACTTGACCAGATTCTAGGAAATTCGAAGCCGATCGGCATATGAATAGAATTTCCATGCAATGTGTCAAAATTCTTTGCCCAACACAGCCACAATCCAAAGAGCTTTATGACTCAGCACCCAAACTTGTCCTGGATTCGCACCGATGACTATGGCATAACACGTCGAGGAACTCCAACAGCGATGGTGTCGTGCCAATTCTGTGGAGCCTGACGGGTGCTATCGTCCACGAGGCAATCGGATGAGTCCATTGCTCCACTTGCACTTAGGTTATCACTGCTCACCACCTCTCACTATACTCGACATCCAAAGTGGTTTCGACTCCCTGGCCTAACATCGTAGGGGTCGGAAGGCACATCCATTCGCAAAAATTGTCATGGTATCGCTGAATCAAGTTTTGGGCCCATACGGCGTGTTACTTGAGCTGTTTAGCTGACCAACATGGCTGTTACCCCTCCCTTGACTCAGCCTCCGCCTTCGCGATGCACTCATTGTCCACGTCATCTTTGCATGACACCCTCAATGTCTCCCCGACTCCTTAAGAGGTGTGCAGAAGCGTTAAAGTCTGAGGTTCTCGCACCTGACCTGAGTGTTGAACACCGCGTCTATTTTTCACGAGCCAAGGCAATCTCTTAAGAGCATGCTTAAAACTCTCCTTAGGCTTCTTGAATCAACGTATAAGGTCATAGTGCTTGCACTTGGACAAGCTAAAGTGGCCTAGCAAAGGTCTTGTCGAATGATGTAGTTGAAATACAGCCTATAGACTCATGTTTGTATTGATTTTCATCAGTTGCATATGTTGGCTTCATTGTTGGCTATGAGCATGTCTTGTGTCTGGGAGAACTTGGTTGAGATTTGTTGAGTATTCAGAGCTGAGGTGAAGAGAACCAACATGCAAAATCTGATGGTGTTGCTCTGCCTTCCACTCTCTGCCTGTACTTGAACTATTCAACTGACATTATCTGGCCTCTTTTTCTTTGCACCTTTATATGAACTGTTGCATCTCATTTTCACTACATCTACTGAAGCACATTGTAACAAATCACTGTTATAGAGACCTAGTAGTGATAAGTACAAGGAATACCCTTAAACTCATTGAAGCAAAAATCCATCTCAAGATACTGAGAGTAGAGCAGTTAGCTCTGTAAAACTTGTTCTACTCTCCAGTTTGCCTATTCATTTGGACACCTCAAAGTATCTTGGTTGAGGACAGGATGCACTTGGGCTTCTTACTCCAACAAATTTCCTATCTCTTTCTCCTTTTGTTCAAGTTTTCTCAACTATTCTTTGTCAATGCATTCTGTCCACTTTGTTCTAAACCTTGAATTAGAAATGTCCAGTTTTGTTGAGATATGGGACCTCTTAATCACCACTTTGAACAATAGCACATACAGATATTTCTTGTGCTTGAATGGAACCCAAATCAATAGCTTATCATTCCAACTTATCACTCATCTATCTATCATGCCTTGAAGCATATGCTTATATCCATCTGTCATGTCTTGAAGCATATGCTTATATCTATTAGTGGAATGCCAGTGTTTAGCTATGAGATCCTAGATTCTCAAACCAAAATCAGAGTGATGGTATGCCAACTTTGTTCTATCTCATATAAACATCAGAGGTGCATGTGCTTGACCCAAAATCTGAGCATGCAGATGGCAGGTATAAGTATCCAAGAGACATATTGTGTTTTTATATTTGAATCTCAGAGCAATGAGTCTGTCAGTAAGAGAATGGTCAATCAGAGTAGATAGGATAATTATATTTACCTGTTATGATTCACTCTGGCACTTATTCTTTTTCTTTAATTAAATAATTAAATAACGACATTATAACACGATGACTACAATACAGGAATGTCATGAACAATAAAGGACAAGCATGGAAGAAATAAAGTGATGATCTGAGATAGATTACATACCAATCAAATAGCTGTCAGGATCAGTGAGGTAGTCCCTAATCTCTCTCTAGGGTTATAGAGATTAAGATGAGGAGAACTCAACAAAGTTCCTCGATAAATTGACTAGCTATTTATATAAGTACATGTGGTTGTGGCTAACCTATTCTAAGAGTGATTACAGTATCTATGTGCTACTATCTGTCAAGTCCTGAGTAATTCCCTATGTTAGACAGTATAAGGATTTAAGTTGAGGTTGAATGACCTTAACCTTAATCCTACTCTAAGTCAGAGTTAACAAAAAGAACTTGTTAGAGTCCTTGCTAGATTGTGTATGCTACTTATACATGTCTGATTATTTGTCCTTATTTACTGATACAATGATATTACATAATTAAACAAAAAAAGAAAAGAAAAATAAATAAATATTAACTTAGAGAGAAAAAGCAATTTATGACAAGTGTACCCTCTTTCTAGAAATAAAAAGAAGGAGGTGCAGAAGTTTGTTGATGAACACTTGAAGAAAGGGTATATTAGACCTTCTAAATCACCTTAAACCTCTCTAGTATTCTTGTAGGGAAGAAAGATGGGGGAAAACGCATGGTTATGAACTATTATAGGCTTAACAAGTAAACGGTGAAGAGCAATTATCCACTACCCTTAATTACAGACCTAGTAGACAGTATGGGTAACAAGAGGGTATTTACTAAGATAGACTTATGATGGGGTTACAATAATGTGTGAATAAAAGAAGAGAATGAGTGAAAGATGGCCTTTACTATACATGTAGGGTTGTATGAGCTGTTGGTAATGTTCTTTGGGATAACAAATTCACCAGCCATATTCCAAGGCATAATGAATAAAATCTTGAGGGATATGATTAATAAAGAAAAGGTGGTGGCATTTGTGGATGATGTGTTGGTAGGAACGGAAGTAGAGGAGGGATATGATGAGCTTGTGGAGGAAGTATTGAGAAGGCTGAAAGAGAATAACCTATATGTGAAACCAGAGAAATGCATATGGAAGGTGCAGAGAGTGAATTTCCTGGGAGTAGTAATGGATCAAGGCAAGATCAAGATGAAGAAAGATAAAGTGGTGGGGGTATTGAATTGGCCTATGCCAAAGACAGTCTGTGATGTCAGGAAGTTCTTGGGTCTTGCAAATTATTATAGACAATTCGTAAAGGACTTTGCAAGAATTGCTAGACCTCTGAATAATTTGACAAGAAAGATGGAGAAGTGGAGCAGGGGAGCTAAGCAGGAGAAGGCATTCAAATAGTTAAAAATGGTCTTTACAAGTCGACCTCTACTAGTTGCATCTAATCTAGATAAGGAGTTTAGGGTGGAGGCTGATACCTCAAATTTTGCAACAGGAGGAGTATTGTCAATTAAATGTGAAGATAGTAAATGGAGACCAGTAGTATATATTTCTAAATTGTTAAATGAAATAGAAAGGAACTATGAGATATATGATAAAGAAATACTAGCTATAATATGCTGTTTGAAAGCATGGAGACACTTCCTGGAAGGAACAAGAAGTAAATTTGAAGTGTGGATGGATCATAAGAATCTGGAATATTTTATGAGCAATCAAAAGTTAAATTGTTGACAAGTGCGATAGGCTTTATACTTGTCCAGGTTTGACTTCATATTGAAACACATCTTAGGAAGCAAGATGGAAAAGGCAGATAGGTTGAGTAGGAGACTGGACTGGGAGATTGAAGTAGAGAAGGATAATGAAGAGCAGACACTTGTAAAGAAAGAGTGGTTAGAGGTAAAAAGAATTAGAGTGGTGGAAGTCATAATAGAAAGGATAGACTTACTAGACAGAATAAGAAAATGTGAAGCAAAAGATGATGAAGTAGTAAAGGTAGTAGAAGAAATGAAGTGAGAAGGAGTAAAGATGCTGAGAGATGAGGAATGGTACCAAAAGGATGGTTTAATGTTAAAGGAAGGAAAGGTATATGTCCCTAGGGATGAGAAGTTGAGGGCAGAAGTGATCAGGCTACATCACAACATACCTATGGGAGGATATAGAGGATAGTGGAAGACGGCAGAGTTGGTGACAAGGAATTTCTGGTGGCCAGGGATCACTAGAGAGTGGACGGCTCAGTGCTACTCAGCACTAAAGACTTGAAGTACCAGATGGCCAGAAGACGCACAGAAAAGTTTACCAAACGTTTTGTAGGACCTTATAAAGTGAAGGCAATTATTTCTAGTAATGCAATAGAATTAGAATTGCCAAGTATGGTTAAAATACACCCAGTAGTCAATGTCAGTAGAGTACAAAAGTATAAGTTGCAAGTAGAAGGACAGAAGAAGGAGGCGCCACAACCAGTGGTGATTGAAGGAGAAGAAGAATGAGAGGTAGAGAAGATCATGAATAAGAGGAAAGTACAAGGAAGAGATAAGTACCTAGTATAGTGGAAAGGATGCATAGCTAAAGAAGATACTTGGGAGAGCAGAGAAAACTTGAAAAATGCAATGGAATTGGTCAAGGAATTCAAAAAGGAATACTGTAGGGAAGAAGAAGAAGAAGTAAGGTAGCAAGAGGAAGAAAAAGATAGTAAAACATTTAGAAAAGAGTTACCGGGAAGGTACATGGCCAAGATATTATATGGATGGGAAAATAAGAGGTACGACAGGAAATATTGAAGACGAATAGAGGAAAATTGGAGACAATGGAAGGAAAATCAATTCTCTAGATATAATAAGAATCCATTCTTGAAGAAGATGGAAGAAGAACAGAAAGAATACAAGGGAGGAAGAATAAAAGAGTAGAACAAAGAAGAGAACAAGGAAGATCAACAAAGGATAGAGAAAGATAGGAAGTATTTGGAGGAGTTGAAGGATGAAAATCAAGATATGGGTGACCTAAGGGATCTATACAATAAACTATGAAGAAGTCCTCAGGACAAGGACCCTTGAGAGAGGGGTGGTGTCATAAACCACTCAATTCCTCTAAGTCAATATTTATTTTTCTTTTTCTTTTCTTTTCATTTAATTATGTAATATCATCAGATCAGTAAATAAGGACAAATAATCAGACATGTATAAGTAGTGTATGCAATCTAGCAAGGACTCTCTTTATCAACTCTGACTTAGAGTACAAGTGAGGTTAGGGTTACTCAACCAGAACTTGAATCATTACAACAAGTAGACTACAGAGCACCGCTCAGTTGTGAGGTTAGATCTCAGACACAATACCTGAGCTTGGTACTGTGCTTCCACTGTTAGTCCCTAACTGACTAACAAGTCCCCTTAAGCTTGGGGCCTAGCTATGTTGTAGTGGTCATTGATCACAATAATCAATGTACCAAGGAGTATAAAAGAGTAAGTGTAGACAGGGATCAAGGTGATTACTATCTGGAAGTGTAAACAAGTTCTGGTATAGTGAACATCCACTGAGATAACTTATGTTCATACTCTAAGTCAGAGTTTGACAAAGAAAACCCTTGCTAGATTGCGTACACTACTTATACAGTTTATCTATTTGTCTGTGTTAGGTTTCTTTCACGTTTCTCTATTGAGTCACCATTCCTGAGTTGGTAATAAGTTCTTACATGTCTAATAAAAGAAAATAAAAATAAAAATAAATATTAACTTAAAAGGAATAGACAATTTATAATAATGTGTATACTTAAGTAATTTCCTATGATCCTTCCAGAAGGTTCCATCATGTGACCTGTCATGTAACCAGATTATGTGACTCTTATCTTATCTTTTCTCCTATTTTATTTTTAGCATTCTTTATCTAATCCATCAAAGAAGAGTTCCCATTCTTCCCATTCCTCTAGTCATATAATTTTAGAACTGGGCTGGTTTATGACATTAGTGTCATGAATTACCTATTTCCTCTAAGTTAATATTTATTTTTCTTTTCTTTTCTTTTCTTTTTCTTTTTCTTTCATTTATTGGATATGCAAGAACTTATTACTAAATTGGGAATAGTGACTCAAAAGAGAAACATAATATGTACAAATAATTAAATTATATAAGTAGTATAGAACAATTAGCGAAAACTCTAACAAGTTCTCTTTGTCAACTCTGACTTAGAATGTGATTTTAAGCTAGCTTAGCTGATGGTCACTATACTTAGAGGAATTGAGTGGTTCATGACAGGAGCTATATCAACATTCTAGTCCTAGTCTTATCATTCTATTATTTTAGGTCAATAGTTTAATATGTCTCTATTCTCATTTTTTCCTTTTTGCATAAGAATGTAATTACTTTTACCTATATATAAATTATGTATGAGTAAAGTAGTTCCCTCAGTTATTTACCTTAATAAGTGACTCCTGAGGTAAAGTCATTATTCTCATTGTTATTTTCTAAGCTAACTAGTATATTGTAGGCTTGATATCTTATAAGTGAATACAGTTGTCTACCTTAATAGGTAACTCCTGAGGCTTAATATCTTATACTACTCTTTTTATCTCTTTAGTTATACAATTTTTAGACTAGACTAACATTGACAATTCTTAATAAGGTTTGCAATCCTTATTAATACAAAATACTAATGGACTTTTGAATGATCTTAATTGAAGTCTGAATGATCTTAATTTATTATCCAGGTCAATAGAATAATGAGTTCTATGTTAGCTACAACTAACTGGGAAATCATTGGACTAAACAAAACTTTATCCAAGAACTTTTTGACTATTTGGAGAAATAACAGACAAACTCTGAACTAACTCTTTTATAAACTTCACTTTGATTGACTTAAACTGTTATAGTGTAGGATGTTATGAACCACTATCATTTTCCTTTTCTTTTCTTTTAATTTCCAAATATGTGGGAAGAAGTTACCAAAGTTGGACACATGAGGCTTAGTGGTCTAGAGTCTTAACACTTGTTATCTGTTTGTACCCTTCTCTGTTTGTATTTCAACAGTATTTAAGTAATTTTTTGTACTACCACAGTCTGCCTATGCATCCTGTATGATAAATCAATGACCAAATAAAAATAATCATTTCTGGATTTTCTACGGATCATGATTAGATAATATCATGGTTTTTATATTCCTTCTGGTAGGACCATTCCTATCCCAGAATAGTCATGGCCTGCAGTCTTTTGCTACCTTTGGTGCAGATATATGTCATTTTTATAATGACTACTGTTGTTCTCGCACATGAACAGGTTATACTGGGTGGAAACGCACCAATTGAAGGGCACGCGACCGGTATTCTCAAACGGTTTATGGTGACTGATGAACAGCGGAGGGATCAAATCTTGCATCTGGCAGCTGTGCGTTCGTGTGATTGGCTCAATCGCCTCGCTCTCAGCTTCTTCATTTTACAGGAAACCAACCTAGACATATGGCAGCTTTCTGGTTCTCACATTGACATATATGTTCCTGCAGAAAGTGATTTCCCTAACGTACTTATGAACATCAGTCATGTTTCCTCAACTATCGGAGCACAACCAGTAGTGCGCAGTATCACCGAGGCTGGTTGGAATCTTTCTTTTATGGCAAATTCGACCTACCATGGGAGCTATCACCCTCTCTATGAAATTGATGAATTCACTCAGGAGGTTGCCCAGCTTAATCGAAATATCGTCAAGCTCCATAAAATAGGTCACAGTGCTGAAGGCAGAGAGATGACTGCTATTACATTGTCAACTTCGTCCATCGACCCGACTGAGCGTGGTCGTCCAAGGTCTGGAAAGCTAGGTTTTGTGATTGTTGGGACACAGCATGCACGTGAGGTACGCACCTTCCTTGTGTCTTGTATGCAATCTTTTTAAAAGAGTCCCAGTGGATTGCAACAGCTACGGCAATTTACCTTGTGCATGCCCTCGTCGCGGATCCCTCCGAACCCAGGTCACTTCGACACCTTCTCGACAGCTTCGTGGGCAATTTGATTTGATCACACAGCTACGCTTGAATCATTACTTCGATATAGGATTTTCACATTATTCCAGTACCGAATCCGGATGGATATGCCTATACCTGGGAAGTAGATCGCTACTGGTATATATTTTTATGATTCTTCGTCATTCTAAGTGTTGATGTGATGTAGGTACAAGAACCGCCAGATTCTTGGACCTCGATTGAAATGTGCTGGGCTAGATATGAACAGGTGTGTTAATAGTATTCGAAACTGATCGCTCTGATTGATCCATCCAGAAACTGGGTAGGTGCCATTTGAAGAAGCTTCGTACTTTCTGCTGCTGACGCCACATCTTCACCCTAGGGGTATAAATGGAAGCCGACAGTAGAGTATGCTTCCAAGATGACAGAGCTTGGTGTTATGCGTCATAACTCTACAAACGATCCTTGTTCACACTGGTTCCCTGGTCATCGGGCCTTCGAATCACCAGAGGTTAACAACATCGCAAACTTTGTCACTACCTTGCCTAATGTTGTTGGTTTTCTGGATTTACGCAGTTATGGTCAAATGAGTGAGTCGGACTCACTTCTCTCAGTCTCTTCTGATTTTGTGTGTCTAGTCTCTTCACCATTTTCGTATTCCTGCAAGAAGTACCCGAAGGATGCAGAAAACCTTATTGAAGCTGCGACTGGCGCGGCAAATGCGCTGAAATCTGTATATGGAACACTTTTCGATGTAAGGATTATTCAAAATGATTCTTTTTCGGCTCACTGCTTTCAGGTTGACCGACTTTGCTATCTGCTTTACCCTGCCCCAGGGAACATCTTGGATTGGATGTACAAGATAGTCGGTATCAGATATTCTTATGCTGTACATCTTCGAGATACAGGAACAGTGAGTGTTACTCGCCATCAAGGAAGTAGCTAATAATCTATGATAGTATGGTTTCTCATTGCCTGCGAGCTGGATCAGACCCGTTGGCGAAGAAACAGCCAAAATGGTAGAGTACATATCTAATTTCATCTCATCCCGCATCAAACGTAAAATTATCCTTTATTCAGTGCTTCGTCTACTGAACTTTGTACTTTCCTAGGCAAGACTTGACTTCGTGAAGCCTGGTATTTTTTGCTGATATCTACCATTCTATGAGCTGCTCCTGTCACCAAACAGTACTTTCTTCCAATGTGCTTTGGAAAGGAATAATAGGGAGAGAATGTTTCGGTATCATTCGAGATCTGTCCAATATATCTATTTTCATGGCCTGATAGTCTAGTAATTTGATTCCCTCTTAGTTTCTACCGTTCTTCTACCGTTGAAGGAGGTTCTGGGAGACCCACGTGGACTGTTATACATCATTTTTCCTTAGGTCGGGCCTAATATTCCCTCGAGTCATTTTTCAATCTTGTACAGCAACATGCAGGTATACAAAAAAACTTTTCTTGATGTTCTCTGGTATAATTAAATGGTATAATACTAATAGAAGGCTTTATTGCCATCGCTCTCCAGTAAACTACTGACACCACTTAGCATGCAATCCATCCTGCCATATGCGGATCTATTCTTTTGCTTGTTGGCTTCAGGGCTCCAGTCAGGTGATATACCTTTGAAGTTGCGCTGCTTCCGGTACCTAGCTTTCTGAATCGGAGCAAGTCGGCTTTGACGTTCCATCTGAGTGAACTTTGGAGTAGGGGTACGCAGGGGGCCATCAAAAAAATCACCCTTGAGTGCAATCTGAGCGTGGGGGAATTTGGAGGACAAACGATACCGGGGGCGAGTATTTGCGAGGGATCTGTCGATAACAGATGTCTTGATGATGACCTTGCCGGACTGAAGTGCAGCAGCGGAAGAGCTGTCATCAAATATCATCTTGCGTAAGGAGAGGTCTCTGATACGGGATGGGACTTCGGAAGCATCGTTGATATCATCGCAGGTTCTCGTAAGCATTAATGGCACCTTGATATGGTACGTAGTGGGAATGGTCGTCTTGATTGTGGCAGGCGAAACTGAAGTCCTTCGTTTCTTTACGACTCGGAAAATGTCCTCGTCTACGTTGATTCCTGCAATACCATGGAAAGGCATTCTCGTAACATGCTTTCTGGTCTCATCCAAGTCGTCTTCCTCCTCTTGCTGCATAGTCAACTTCGTGAGACTCATGGCCGGCTTGAAATTTCCTTTCTCCAGTTGCCTCCTATCCCTCCTCTCGCTAATGCTTGCCAAAGGACTGGTCGGTGGGCTAATGGCTCTGAAATCCGAATGGCCCAGAAACTCAACGTCTCTAAGCTCACGTCGCCCTTTACTCTTTACCCTTTTCAACGGTGCACCTGGAATGGCCGCTCCGTTAGTACTCTTCACTATCCCAACCAGCCTCTCCACTTCTCGTCTAACACTATTATGGTCGTAAGATTCCTTCAGATCGATCTTGAAGACTTCAGGAAGGCGCTCATTCATCTCCTGAGCCACTTCAACAACACGAGCCGGAGACATAGTGAGTAAATCCTCATGGCAGCAGAAAGGAAGCTTGAAAAGGGTACTGATAACGATGGCATCGACACTATGATCTGAATTCTGAAGTGACATGCAGGGGACGGGGGAGGTACACTGTTGCCTAGGAAATGCATCATCGTAGGTATGCTGCCTTGTATAAGGGGTGTCGAGCTTGATCATTGGAGATGTGGCAACATCCGATGAAAGGGGAGGTGAATGAACGAGAGAATCCATAGTGGATCCTGCATCGTTGCCACGTTCATCAACGCGACTTCGCTTGCTCCCTATCCCACTCGCACTGTATTTCAGAGCCTCGAACTTGAAGAAAAAACGACGAATAGGTGTCTTGAGACTCCTACCCAGGTGAGGAAGTTCATTACCATAACCAACGACTGATGAAGCTGACTTGGACTGGGTAATGCCCTTGGACCTTGAGATCTGTACAGGAAGGTAGAGCTTGGTCATAGTCAAGATAGTGGACGAGAAGAGAATCGACAATCAAGAAACCGTGGAAGGCAACGAGAGAGGCAAGAGAAACATCTGAATGGAGTTTACTCATATACATGATATCAAAGGGGTTGGTCGCGATCGTTATGCCGCAAACAGAGCATGGTCAGGTCTTCCCTGGCGTAAGGTGGGCTAAACTTTCGTCTCGCCTGCTCGCGATCAGCCTTCAGCAAGAAGCGGGTCAGCCCAACGGATCGACAAGATACAAATATGTGCTGTGAATAGAAATAAAATGGAAATAGAATATTCATTCCTAGTCCGAAAACGGATCTCTACCTCCTAGTCCACCTTCCCTGTTCAGCTGCCTTCTCGTTGATTTCCCTCGCTACCTGAGCGCTTTGAAAACCTATACTCCAGTAGCCTGGTGGTGTCTGTGCCCAAACCCAACTCTGCCCATGTCATGATACTTACTTTCTGTGGAGATCGATCTCTGTTTGGTTTCTAACAGAGGAAGAAGGCGATGTCTCTCTCTATAGCACCATAATGGTTACATCGTTTCACCGGTGTGGCAGAGGGCGATCACCATAGGGGACCTCGACTTCGAAGTGGCAGTGGACCGATGGCAGCATACCACTAGTAAGGGATGAGAATGAGCTGAGAAGGGTTGCAAGAAGACGCACGTCACGAGTCTCCGGCGTCCGTGCGCATTCGCTCTCCTTTGTTCTGAACCACCTTGTATTAATGTGAAAACCTGCACGATTTATGATTAATGATCTCCCGAGTACTAGTATAACTGAGGTATCGGTTCTGGGAGAAAAGGAGATCACTTACGGCTGTGCCTCTTTACCATGCCCTTTATTGCCGCATAATTTTCCATTCTTGTCCAAAAATACGATATTATTTCCGACTGGGTATTTTCGTCTGTGTAATGCTCCTTTTCTTTTTGTTATGCGACTGGTCGAGAAAATCCTGTCTTTGGGTGTTTGAATTGTGAAACCAAGACTGAATCGAGGTTTCTTTGCAGAACGCTCATGATCTGAGATTCCAGGTTCAGCTTCAGTTCGAAGGGTATTTACATTTTTGCTTGTCATGTGCAGCTCCCACTATGCCAGGCAGTCACTTGGGTTGATAGCTGTTTGTCCACTGTTGTTGTGACGTTATCTCCTCTTCAACGATCATACTTGGATCTTGACAAACGCTCGTACCCAGTCCTGGCACCCGATGGTTTAACCGTCATCCTCATCCCCCTTTCAGACCTAGCCCCATGTTATTTATGGAATCATGGAACCGCCCAGTTTGATCCACTTTGACGATGAGGTGGATGAAACTCACCTGTTCCGATTGACCATTTCCTCGACAATAGACTCATTTCTCTGGGGTTCAAACATAAAAACACAATATGTCTCTTGGATGCCCATACCGGCCATCTGCATGCTCAGACTCTGGGTCAAGCACCTCTGACGTTTATATGAGATGGAACAAACTTGGCATACCATCGCTCCGATTTTGGTTTGAGAATCTGGGATCTCATAGCTGAACACTGGCATTCCACTGATGGATATGAGCATATGCTTCAAGGCATGACAGATGGATGGGTGATGATGAGCCTCCCATTCGAGCACAGGGAATATCTCTGTGTGCCATCGTTCAGAGCCGTGATTGAGGGGTTCCAAATCTCAACAGTCCTAGGCTTTTGAAATTTAAGGCTCGGCAGAAAGTGGACAGAATGGATCGACAAAGAGTGGTTGAGAGAACTCGAGCAAAAAGAGGAGGTAGGAAACATGCTGAAGTAAGGTACGTCTTGTCCTCAGCCGAAGTGCTTGAAGGTGTTCAAATGAACTGGAAAGTAGGATGAGTATACGAAGCAGCGAGAGTTAGTGATGTTTAAAGTCCTCAGAGACTTGACGCGATGCCCCGAAAGCTTCTAGAAATTTTAATATTATTTAATATAGCTAAAGAATCAAAAACTTTATATAAAAAGTATGAAAAATCATTTTATTATACTCTTCTTTAAGAATTTTTATTCATTAAAATGCTTATTTTGGAGGAAGAGTTGAAGTATTTTTTTTCTTCCATAGCTGTCATTGTGGTAACAATATTGGTAATCTTTATTGAAAATAGGTATTAAATTAATAAAAAATACGAGATCGTCTTTATCATGAAACCGGTCGTTCGCTCGCTGCTTTACTCAAGTTTTCATTCTCTTGGTGTCTCAGGACATGATTTTGCTTCAGCGAGTCTAAGGATACCCACTATTCCCTTTACTTACTCTATCAAAATAATGATCACAATGTGCTTTTGTAGATAGTGAAGATGAGATGCAGCAGTCCAAACCTCACACCAAGGTGGAAGGAAAAAGAGGTAAGATAATGTCACTTGCATGGTTCAACTCATCTGCTAGGCCACTTCACCTCGTCCAAGTGCTCGCACTACCACAAGACAACAGTATACGTTGATTGAGGAGTGTTTTGAGCGTGCTCTTGAGTCCATAAGAGATCACCTTGGAAAATGAGCGCGGTATTCGACACTCATCTCAGGTGCGGCAACCCGAGACTCTTCGACGCTTTTTCCAAGTCGCTTCTGCACACATCTTAAGGAGACATAGAGACAGTGAGGGCATCGGACAAAGGCGAGGTGGCCCATGAGCACGTCGTGCAGACGGAGGTTGAGTCAAGGGAGGGGTACCAGCCATCTCTGTTGGCTAAACAGCTCAAGCAACGCGCTGTATGGACTTGGAACTTGACATAACAGCACCACGACCATTTGTGCCTTCCAATCCCTCCGACGTTAGGTCAGAGAGACGAAACCACTATGGACGTTGAGAGGTGATGAGCAGCGTAGGTCCGAGTTTTGAATTTAGTTTATTTTATTTTATTTTTCAGTGTTTTGTTACTCTTCTTAAGACCTAACTCTTCTTGTGCAGCTGATATTTCTAAATCACTACCCTCTTGAGAAATATAAAATTTAGACATTGTACCGATTTGGGCGAAGTCTGTTCCGAAAGTAGATTGAGTGACCATATCGGGAAATGCTTGGCATTGGTTTTCATTCCAGGTGTTTCGGCCCTGTCATCGCATCACCCTCTAGGTAGAATACTGTGCATTTACATCAAACATGGGAGTAATTAGTGTTCTTAACACCACTACACTATGCTGGGCATCCACTAGAACACACAGCTAGATGGCTAATTATCCCACTGAGATGTCTAGTGACTCCTTGATCCAGTTCATTTGTCAATAGACTCATACATGTCCTGAGTCTCAATGTCTTGACTAATTTCCGGCCAAGAAGGCAAAGTTTGTCGATACCCATGCCAGGTTCCTGAGAACCCTGACCTGTGAAGACGTAGACAATGGTAGGTTGCTTGACCTCGGCGGAACCAGTGAGAAATTTCTCACCATGAGAGTTGGTGGTTTCGATGCTGACAACAATGTTACCAT